>Ga0123353_10003852_pt1 | contig 19142 bp, 17 predicted proteins | sample TergutLab28metaG_3_FD_92763 | JGI IMG/M metagenome (GOLD analysis project Ga0123353, IMG submission 92763) | Labiotermes labralis P3 segment gut microbial communities from Petit-Saut dam, French Guiana - Lab288 P3 | ecosystem: Host-associated > Arthropoda: Insects > Digestive system > Gut ... | reverse complement strand
CATAAATCCTAATACAACCACAACAATTGTCGTATAAATAACTGTTTTACGATCGTTCCATATCGTTTTTAATAAGGCTATTAAATCAATTTCATCACCTTTTACGACTTGTATTTCGTCATTGGTTATATAGTTGTCGTTCAATTCACTATTTTCCATTTACTTTGTTTATTAAATTGATATGGTTTATTTTTGACTATTCATGTAGGCAACAATAATTAATGCTGTTGATGTGGTTATACTGCCTGTAATTGCCACCCAAGCAGATATAGGTACTCTCTCTTTATCTATACGAGTCGGCACAATTATTTGACTACCGGGTTTTATTTCAGGATAATTTCTGAAAAACATGAAATTTCTTGTTGCCGCAGCAGTTCCATTAGGATAAACAACGTATGATTTTCTCTTATAAGCCTTCACTCCAAAACCGCCGCTCTGATTCACATAATATTTCAACCCTTTGTTTTCAATAAATGGCATACTTAACGGGTTCAAAACTTCACCTTCAATAATTATTGTCTGTATTTTCCTTGGAATTATCAATTCGTCTCCATCCCGTAAAAAGATGTCATCTTTTCCTCCCGGATTTTTGAGGGCTTTTTCGAGATCAACTCCTATTACTGCAAAATCTAATTTTGATGTGGCAGCTTCCATACCTTCTTGAATAGCCTCTCGTAAGCGTTTTTCCTTAGGCGATAAAGAGATGACACGTGTTAGCATAGCGCCTGACTGATAAGCTTCCGGAGTAAGTCCTCCTGCTCTTTGAATTAATTCGGAAATTCGCTCATTTCTTCCTGTTAAACCGTATTGACCCGGATAATTTACTTCTCCTCCAATTGTTACCTTTGACTTTTCAACAAAACCGGGCGCTTTTCGAATAAACACCTGATCAAAGGGTTTTAATTCAAATGATGCGTCCATTACGTTTAACGCAAGATTTCTGGGAACTGTAAATTGATACAAATGAGCAATTTTATCATTTGCATTTTGTATTTCGTCATAGTTTAAACGGCGGGTAACTTCAATAAATGATTCAGATGCTGATTCAAGGAAACCGCCTGCTAAGGCAATGAGGTCTCCCAAAGTCATATTTTCTCTAAACGGAAAATCGCCGCTTTGTTGTACATTTCCTGTAATACTTACAATCCGGTTTTCTCTGATTAAATCAATTGGGAAAATTGTAATAACGTCTTCACGTTTCAATTGAATATCTTTTTTGCCTGAAATAATATCTGATACATTAAAAGAAATGTTTGCGGGACTTAAATCATTATTCAATCTTAAAATCAATCCTCTTTCCATGAATGCATCTTCTCTAATACCATCGGCTCTATTGATTAATTCTTTCAAAGTCAGGTTATCAGTTAATTCATAATTACCGGGGCGGAAAATGGCGCCTTCTATTATAATACGATTGGAAAAACGTTGAAGGATTTCTCCTGCAAAGATACTGTCTCCGGATTGTGTTTCAATTTGAGTAAATAAATCCTGAAATAAATCAACCATTTGCTTTTCTTTTCCCGTATTTCGGTGAAGTTCAACTCTGTTTGTATAAGCATTTTCAGAAAAACCGCCTGTAAAATTGATGAATTGCTCAAATGATTCGCCATCTTTACTTTCAAAAATACCTGTTCGGATAAAGTTGCCTCCTACTCTGATTCTCTTTTTATATGTCGGAATCAATATAACATCTCCGTCTCTCAATGGAACATTAACGTTACTGTTTCCGTTAAGTAAATAATCATAAACATCTAATTCTGCTACTAAATTTCCATTACGAATTACCTGAATCCCTCTGAATGAGCCGTAATAATTAGGACCTCCAGCATAATACAAAGCATTAAAAGCGGTTGCTGTTCCGGGAAGCGTATATGTTCCGGGTACAAATGCCTCACCTACAACACTTATATTTATTGATTTTATATATTCAAGACTAATATTTGCAAAAGTTCTGGGTTGTGGAGAAACTAAATCTTTATAAATGGTAGAAAGTTTAGCAAATATTCGTTTTTCTACTGTTTCAAGATCAAGTCCGCTTACCTGAATGACACCTGCCTCCGGAATATTTATATTTCCGTTTTTATCCACCAATAATGCGTATTGCATTTCTGAAGCGCCATAAATAAATACCACAAAAGCGTCTCCTGTGCCAATCACATATTTTGGTGAAACGGCAATATTGATACTTGGTTCAAAAGTTAGATTTTCACTGTTAAATAAATGAAACCCAAAAACTCTTTTTTCTTCTTCTGTAGCCCAGAAAAACGGTTTTTGCTGAATAAAAATACTTTCTTCATCCAAATCATCAAGGAAGCTTGATGGAGCAATGGTTTGTTGTAATTCCCTATTTACTCCTGTTCGGGAACTTCTGATTCGTTGCTGTAGCAATTGCACCTGAGAAGGCGGTAAGCCGTATGCTGTTGCCATTTCAACCGCCTCTTCCTCTGATAACCCTCTTTTTTCAATTTCACTGATAATTTTCTGTATTTGTGTGTTAGTCAATGAACCAACATTGATGTTTCTGATATTGCTACCGATGTTTTGAGATTCAAGAATTAAATTAAATGTAAAAAACAGAACTGATAGTACTAAAATTTTTTTTGTCATAAAATAATCAAATTATAATTTATCAATATAGCTATAAAATTAACCTGTATATAATAACTTAAAAATGATTTTTTTATTTTGAAAGCAAGCGAAATTATTGTGTTATTTTGTAAAAAAGTTTTTTGTTTTATTGAAAAAAAAATCGTCTATATTGTTTTTTTTTGTACTTTTACCGCTCATTTTAATCTCATTTATGGAAAAAACACGTATAGCAATTATTGACCTGGGAACCAATACTTTCAACCTCCTTGTGACCGAAGTTGAAGGTAATTCCTATCGCATATTAGTTGAATCGAAATACCCCGTTAAACTTGGAAAAGGCGGGATTCACAAATCAACAATAACAGAAGAAGCAATAAACAGAGGAATTGAAGCGCTCACTCATCATTTAATAACAATATCTGAATATCAAGTAGAAAGCATTTTTTGCTTTGCAACCTCTGCAATCAGAAGCGCCGTCAACGGAAACAGTTTCATAACCCGTGTAAAACAGGAACTTGGACTATCAATTCGAGTAATTCCGGGCGATGAAGAAGCAGAAACTATTTTCGATGGCGTAAAACAGGTCGTTCGCATAGGTAGCGACCCTGTATTGATTATGGATATTGGAGGTGGTAGCGTTGAATTTATTATTGCTAACAAAACAGGAATTTTTTGGAAAGAAAGTTTTAATATTGGAGTAGCGCGCTTACTTGAAGAATTTACGATTTCCGACATCATCCGAATGTCTGAAATAAAGTCGCTTGAAGGACATTTCAAAAATAACCTTACATCTTTATTTGGAGCAGTTAAACAATTTCCTATCAGACGATTGATAGGATCGTCAGGTTCTTTTGACACCCTTGCGGCAATGATAGCCAAAGCAAATTACCCAATGCTTGATTTAAGTAAAATTACCTCTTTTCATATTGAATTGGATGCTTTGGAAGAAATACACAAGCTTCTGATAACATCTAACAGCGATGGCCGCCGTCTGATTCCGGGAATGGACCCAGACAGAGTGGATAATATTGTGCCTGCAAGCGTAATGGTGCAGTGGGTTTTAAAAGAAATTGCCCCTGCTGAACTTATTCAATCTGCTTTCGCTCTTAAAGAAGGAGCTATTTTACAAATCATTCAAAGTGAATTATAAAAAATAGACCTCATGCCAAAAATTCTTATTATTGACGACCAAAAAAGTATTCGAAATACTCTAAAAGATATTCTTGAATATGAAGGACATGAAGTAACCCTTGCCGAAACCGGCGCTGAAGGATTAGAATTTTTTTCTGACGGAAAATTTGACGTAGCTTTGTGCGACATTAAAATGCCCGGTATGGATGGAATTGAGACCCTTCAAAACATGATGAAAATAAACTGCGATGTCCCAGTCGTGATGATTTCCGGTCACGGAAATGTTGATACTGCCGTTGATGCAATTAAAAAAGGCGCTTACGACTTCATAGAAAAGCCGCTTGATTTAAACAGATTACTTGTTACTATTCGCAACGCAATGGAACGTAAAGACTTAGTTTCTGAAACAAAAGTATTACGAAAAAAAGTATCAAAAACTTTTGAAATGATAGGAGAATCACCTGCAATTAAGGCAGTAAAAGAGATGATTGACAAAGTTGCTCCGACAGACGCCCGCGTCCTTATTACAGGTGGAAATGGAACCGGAAAAGAATTGGTTGCAAGATGGTTACATGAAAAAAGTAACCGCTCAGAACAACCTTTTGTCGAAGTTAATTGTGCCGCAATACCATCTGAATTAATTGAAAGCGAAATGTTTGGACACGAAAAAGGCGCTTTTACCTCTGCAGTTAAACAACGAAAAGGGAAATTTGAACAGGCAGACGGCGGTACAATTTTTCTTGATGAAATTGGCGATATGAGCCTTGCAGCACAGGCTAAAGTATTGAGAGCCTTACAGGAAAACGTAATTTCACGTGTGGGCAGCGACAAAGACATAAAAATTGATGTAAGAGTGCTTGCCGCAACCAACAAAAACTTACTCGAAGAAATACGCAAGGGGTATTTCCGTGAAGACCTCTATCACCGTCTAAGTGTCATTATAATTAATGTTCCGGTTTTGAAAGACCGAAAGGAAGATATTCCACTTTTGGTAGATTATTTCAACAAATTAATATGCTCGGATCTCGGAATTTCTGAAAAGATGTTCGAAGAATCTGCTATTGCAGCATTACAAGAGTTAACATGGACCGGAAATATCAGAGAAATACGTAATGTTGTTGAACGGTTGATAATTTTGAGTAATGGTCCGATAACTGAAATAGAAGTGAATGCTTATGCAATTCCTGTTTGGTAATAATAATTATTTTTCTTGCAAATATAAATATATCAATTTGTTATTTTATGAATAGACTTGAAGAGAAAATATCACCTGTTGGTCACTTTAAAAACGATGAATATTGTGATGACCCGTATTTACATGCCTTGATAACAAAACAGGAAAAAATTGATTTACATATTTATAAATCTCTAAGTGAATGTTCGAAGGTTGTTGCTTGTGAAATTTCAGAAATCATTCATCAAAAAGAAGCCAATCAAGAAAAATGTGTTTTAGGATTATCTGCAAGCCCTTCCCTGTCAGAAGTTTATGCAGAATTAATAAGAATGAATCGTAATAAAAAATTAAGTTTCAAAAATGTTATAATTTTTATTGCGTATGAATATTATCCGGTTAATCCTGACGCTTTGCAGAGTTTTGAACGTTTTTTAAAAGAAATATTTATAAAACACATAGATATTTCCGAAGAAAATATTTTTTTCTTTGACGGAACAGTTAAACAGGAAAAAGTATTTGAATTTTGCAGGTATATTGAGACAAAGATTGAGAATTTGGGAGGTATTGATATAATGTTACTGGGAGTTGGTCCGACAGGTCATATTGCTCTTAATGAACCCGGTTCATCATTAAATTCACTGACACGATTGGTCTCATTGGACGATATTACAAAGACAACGGTAGCGTCTGATTTCTATGGAAAAGAGAATGTTCCGCGTAAAGCCCTCACTTTGGGAATAAAAACTATCATGCAGTCGAAAAAAATAAGAGCGTTTGCATGGGGTGAAGGCAAAGCGCCTGTTATAAAACGCATGGTTGAAGGAGAAATAACCGAAGAAGTTCCCGCTTCATTTCTTCAACAGCATAAAGATGTAAAACTTTTTATTGATGCTGCTGCAGGAGCAGGATTGACGCGAATTGAAACTCCATGGCTATTGGATTCAGTTATTTGGGATCATAAAATGATTCGTAAAGCAGTTGTATGGCTTTGTAAAAAGACAAAGAAACCCATTCTTAAACTGACCGAACGTGATTATAACGATAACGGAATGGGAGATTTGCTTGTAGAAAGAGGTACAGCACAAGAAATAAACATCAGAGTATTTAACGATCTTCAACATACCATTACAGGGTGGCCCGGTGGAAAACCAAATGCAGATGATACTTACCGCCCTGAAAGAAAATCCCCGTTCCCGAAACGTGTTCTGATTTTCAGTCCACATCCCGATGATGATGTGATTTCTATGGGAGGTACAATGATGCGCCTTGTTGAACAGGGACACGATGTGTATGTTGCCTATCAGGTTTCAGGGAATCTTGCCGTCAGTGATTCTGACGTGTTACGGTATCTTGATTTTGCAAGCGATTACTGTCTGCTTGTGAAAGGAACTGATAAAATAAACTTTGATACAGAGCGAAACAGAATCAGAGAATTTATTAAAAACAAAAAAAACGATTCGGAAGATATTCCGGAAGTGAGGGCTATCAAAGGATTAATAAGAAGCAGTGAAGCAAAAGACGCATGTCGGTTTGCAAATATTAAAAGTGATAATATTTGTTTCTTGAAGATGCCATTTTATGAAACCGGCGGAACTGAAAAGAAACCATTAAATAATGAAGACTTTCAAATAATTTCCAATATAATCACAAAAATAAAACCTCATCAAATATATGCTGCAGGCGACTTGTCTGATCCGCACGGAACTCACAGACTTTGTTTGGAATCTGTATTTAAAGCAATTGAAAAATTAAAAAACGAACCTTGGATGAAAGATTGTTGGGTATGGCTTTATCGGGGCGCGTGGCAGGAATGGGATATTTATCAGATTGAAATGGCAGTAGCAATCAGCCCTGACGAATTGATGAGAAAAAGAAACGCTATTTTTAAACATCAATCACAAAAGGACGGCGCAATGTTTCTCGGAAGCGACAGTCGCGAATTTTGGCAACGCGCCGAAGAACGAAACAGAGGAACTGCCCGAATCTATAATGAACTTGGAATGGCTGAATATGAGGCGTTTGAAGCATTTGTGAGGTATGAGTTTTTATAATAAAAAAGAAATAATTTTTCATAAAGTAAATATATTATGTCAAGTGTAATTGCCTTATCTGAAGCGGCAGCCATTGGCTTGCACAGCATGGCTTTAATTGCCTTATCAAAAAAAGTGGTGAATGTTACAGAAATTGCCAAAAAGATAGGAAGTTCAAGACATCATACGGCAAAAATTATGCAACGTTTATCAAAACGTGGTTTTTTAGAATCAACACGCGGTCCTAGTGGCGGTTTTTGTTTGAAAAAAAAACCTGAAGAAATCTCATTGCTTGATATTTATGAAGCAGTAGAAGGAAAAATAACAGCCCATTCTTGTCTTGCAAGTAAAGAAAAATGCCCTTTTGGAGCATGTTTATTAGGTGATTTAGCTTCAAAAATGACTGCGGAAATTTGGAATCATTTATCATCCAAAAAGTTGTCGGATTATTTATAAAATAAACCGATAATTTGTATTTATAATATAGTCATTTTGTTTATTAGTCAATATTTTTTTTCGTTGGTCAAATAATATCTATATCTATTGACAAACGTTTAGTGCTTTCCAAATGTAACATAAGTGCTGTACCTCCTTTAAACACAAAAGGACAACCAGATAATGCTAACGATTCTAATAGCGAAAATGCGCGAATTGTCTTTTCAAGCAAAGTGATATTCGGAAAATTGTTTTCTTTTGCAATTTTCTGTAACCATTCCATAGAGCGACTTTCAGGTAGTATCATAAAGAATTGTTGTATAATTGTTCAACTTTAGTTTTACGACCTCGGCGTGAGGCGTATCGTAATAATTTTCTTTTGTTTATTTCATTATGTTCTAAAACATTTCTGTAAAAATAAGTGATTTCTGCGCCTTGCAAAAAATCAAATTCTACATCACCTGCAATGTCCACTAATACTTTTTCGAGAGTTGGAACAAATACATTTCCTATTATTTGCAAAGGTGATTCTGAAACTAATCCACGAACGATAATTGATTCTGTCCCTGTAATATAGCGACTAAAATCTTCTTTGCTTGGACGAATAAAGATTGTTTTTTTTTGATTACTTTTAAGAAAATTAAATACAGATTCTACAACATCATTTTCTACATCAATATAAATAAAATTAAGGTTGGGAAGATGGTGCATAAAAGGCATTAGAACATCGCTACTCCAGAAACAAAAATCAACAAAAGGAAATTGATTTTTCAAAATTTCATTGAGTTGTTTAATTTCTTCCGAAATAGAGAATAATGAGACAGGCAATTGATAAACACCTTGTCTTGTTCTTTCCAATCGGTTAGTTTTGACCAATCTATAAAGATGTTGTGATAACGATTTTTCTGACAAATTACAAAAATTTTCAATTAACTCTTTTCGTGAAAAAAACTGCTTATTTGCTGCAAACTTTAATATTTCGGTACTAATTTTCATTCTTACATCTTTTTAAATTTAAAAAACGCAAAAATACTTCTTTTTTTGGCAATAAAAAAAATATATTGCCGATTTTTGTAGAAATGGCATCACAATTTTCAATTTGTTATGGGTTAAGCATTACTCAATCATATTTACTTTTGCCGCATATTTTAATCCCACCAAGATTCCACATCTTAGTTAATTCGCCGAATGATAATTTGAAAACGTTTTTAAATCCATACTCAATTAAAAGACCTTCCATTGCCTTTGCGCCGTAAGGGTTGTGCAATAGTAATATCAATATCCGCAAAATTAAAGTTACTTTTTATCCAGTCAATTCTTTCTTGAGAATCTTCGAGGGTGAAAATTTTTGTTTTGTTGTTCATTCAGTTATAAGTTGCATATTTCAACTTTTTGTTTTTAAAATCAATAACAACTTTGAAATTATTAAAAAAGTCATAGCCGATAATTCCTTTTACCCCAGCGACCAACAATTTAGCTTGAAGCACTTCTGGTAAATTCCCATATATTAATAGTTCATCCTATTATTCCCATATAGTCTGTGGTGCAAGTGTGTACCTCCGAACAGAAAACAAGACTGTTTGCTGTGTGAATTGTTGCAGGCGCTCCTATATCAATCAAAATTGTGTTATTAGCGTCCTTTATAATAGCATGACCATCAAAGAGCATTAATTTGAAAGTTTGCATAATTTGTTGTTTTTTAGATAATTACTATATGTCATAATAATCATCAATTGTTTCCTTTTTATCTCTTATTTTTTGGCTGTACATACTTCTTGCATATTTCTCTTTTTCAAACATACGTTTTATATATTCAGGATCCTTTTCAAACATCATTGTATTAGTAATTGATATTGATTTCGCAAACTTTTCAATGTCATGGTCTGCACCAATGTAAGTAAATGTCCACCGGTTTTGCTTCAATTCTTCTATCAGTTTTTTAATCGTGAGTCCTGAATATTCCTTTGAGGCATTTTCTTCACCATCTGTCATTATCGTTACAAGAACATTGTAGTCTTTTACTTTCTCTAATTCTTTTCTCAATTTGGTAAAAGAAAAGCCCATCGCATCGTACAAAGGTGTCATTGCGTCAGGTTTGTACCTGTCTGCATCTATTTTGTTAAGTTTCTCAACCGGGTCTAAAAAGTGTAAAACTTTCTGCCCCAAACCATTGAATGTTACTAATGAAATTAAATGCTCCTGTTCAGGATATTGCAATGCGATACCCTGAACTGTTTGTACTACTTCATTGAAACCTTGAATAATAGAGTTTTTGATGGATTCCATAGACCCGCTTTCGTCTAATATTATCAGGTTATGTACCTGATGTTTTTCTGTTGTTTTCATAGTGTTTTCTCCCTGATATGTGTCGGGGGCAACTGTTAAATTGTTTAAAATATTTGGATTGTTTGGGTTTTATTATCAAGAATCAAGCCAAATTTTTTATGAAGAGTTTTGGAACGCAAAGAGCAATTTGACCTATCAAAAATCTGACCACTCAGAGACGATATACTACCAATCAAAAATATCATTTTTTTTAGGATTTTCATTAAAATCTTCGAAAAATTTCTCTTTTCCAAAAACTTCAACCGAAAATGGAACAGCCCTTTTATTGTTTTTTATTGAATCAAAAACTTTACTCACTTCATATCTTATAATTTCGGGTAATTTTCGATCATTTATTTTTATTGGTTCATAATGTTTGAATTTGTATTCATCAATATCGGGCAGTTCTGTAACAAACGGATAATTACGCCTGTGAAGAATCAAAGTTTCGCCACATTCTTTTTTTAATCGTTGTAGTTCAGATGTTGAAATCAATGGTTTTTGATTTAAACGATCGTCTGAATCTCTATAGAAATTACTGCCACAAAGATCGCTTATTTCTTCTAGTAATTCTTTTTCTCTTGAGGTTAAAAATACCCAATTATCACAATTTCCTCTTATTGTATGGGCATCGTCTCCATATTTACCACTTAACTGTCGCATACCTTGCGCCATGAGAAAAAAACGCATATTTCTCGACCTTGCAGCGCTTATCATTGCAGGCATATCGGGAATTGCAGGGATATTGGCAAACTCGTCCAGTACAAAATTTACTCGTATAGGCAATTGATTATTTTGCTGCTGTTGAGCCTCGTAAATTAATGATTCATACGTTTGCTTGATAAAAGCGGTAACTAAAAAATGTAAAGTTGTTTTTTCGTCAGGAACAATGATATAAATTGCCGTTTTTGTTTTGCCAATTTCTCTAACGTCAAAAGAACTGTGCGACAATACCTGACACAACGATTTTTGAATTACAAAAGCATTGATAAAAGCAGAAACACCAGCAACGATATTTTTTAGAGTATTTGTTCCTTCATTCGCAATAACACCCTTATAATTGGTATGAGCGATAGAGTCCTTAACAACGTGACTAGAAAGCCTTGTTATGGCTTCAGAGGTGTTTTCTGTTGCACAAAATTTAGCAAAATTATAAATATTCGCTTCTTCAGGGGATGCTGTTTCAATAAAAAACAAAAGATGTGCAAGGGCAAGTTGAAAGGCTAATTCAGAAAAATAAGGGTCACCTTTTCCTTTTCTATGTGGCTCAGCAACAGCGTTAAGAAAATCATTCAACAGAGATATAGCCTCGTCTATTTGCCCATTATGGTATATAGAGTGCGGTAACGCCAGCGGGTTCCAAAAATCGCTATATTTTAAATCACGTAAGTTCAACACGATAGTTTTATACCCTTTTTCGGCAACCAAACCTGACGTTTTTTTATATAATTCACCTTTGGGGTCGGTTGCAATAAAGGATTCGCCCGTAAGAGCCAAAATATTTATTAAAGGCATTCCGAAAAGACGAGTCTTTTTAGAGCCTGTCGAACCAAAAATTATCGTGTGTGTGTCAGTATAATCAACATAAGTTGAGTTACCATCGCTAATGATTGGGATTCCTCCCTTTTGCGATGGACAATCATCTGCTTCAATATTTAAGCACGAAATGGTAGGCGCGTTTTTTATCTCTTCTGGATCTGCCCACCGTGAATCGCTATTATTTGATATATAACGAACAAATTCATAATTTTCTTTTTTCATATAGATACCTCCTTTTGTCTAAAACCAACAACATTATGACTAACCGGTAAAGATTTAATCCGGCTAATATAAGCAGATTCTTTATTAAAATCGGAAAGCATTTCCGATGAAATTTTATTGCTACAAATGTTAGACGTAAGCAAACTGTATAAAATGTCGTTAGCAATTTGTTTGATTGTAATAAAACCGTTGAAGTTTTTTCCTTCTATTATATTTTCAATTGATTCTTTAAGTAAAACTTTTGCATCTTCGGTAATACTAAATTTGCAAGGTTCAAAATATTTTGTTTCAATAAACTTAGTTAGTTCTTCCGCATTTGGGAATCTAAAATTAACTGTTTCAAACCGCATATAAGTTGAAATTGTAGATTCAATTCTCTCAACGACTTGTTTATTGTTTGCATGGACACAAAATATTGATATTATTTTATCGTTGTGATTAGCAAGATAATCAAACATTTTCGAAAAATTTGCCTCGTTAGTATTATTAATCCACTCATTAATTATGATACAGGCAATTCCTCTAAAATACCGATAATGACCAGCTATCTCTGATATTGTATTATTAAGTCTTGTTAATTCAGAAAAATACTCATCAGGCTTCGTATAAGCAGGAATAAATTCAAAGTATTTGACTATACCTGTAAACTCAATTATTTTAGCCGCATAAAGATATTCGGCAAAAGCATTTAAGCTTGTGCTAATCCCGCCTCCCCGTTTTATTACCCATAAATAATTAGGTAATGTTACGTTTGGTACAGAAAACCGCTCTTTATTTTGCTGAAACTTGCTCAAGTGTTGAACTGTTTTCTTTAAATCATCAGCGCCTTGTAAATTCATTACGGCATCGAAATATTTGTCTGCGCTTTGTTGTCTGTTTGTCATGGGTAAAAAATTATATATAGATTTATTTTAATCCAATTATTGCCGAAGCAGTTGCCTCAATCACTCCCATCATCTTTGGAATATCCAAAGTTTCCATTACATCTGAGTTTTTATGATAATTTGGATTACGGTATTCTGCTGTATCGGTAATCATTAACGCATCGTAATCAAATTTCCAGTAATTATAATGATCAGATCTACCAATACCACTTTTTCTGACTAATGAGGGCGGAGCTTTAAACTTTTTTGTCTTTATTTTAGCCGATTTTTTAAAACCATTCGAAAAATTTTTCACAAAATTTCCCGCATTAGTCTTACTGGCAAGTAGAATATAATTTCCTTTACTACCGTAAAAATTTTTCAACAGTTTTATAGGATATAATTGTGATTTAGGATTATCGTCGAAATACCCTATCATCTCAAAACAGACCATACCATAAACAGATATTTTCGCATCGAAAAGAGACTTTGCATGAATGTAACTTCCAGCATTTTTTGTACAAAGAAACATTTCTTCTGTGCTATATGCCACTATTTCAACAGGAAAATTCAATTTTTCTTTTGAAAGTATTCGAACTAATTCTAATAAACCAACCACTCCGCTTGCATTATCGTCAGCGCCTTCCTGGTCGCCGCAAACATCGTAATGCGCGCCAACTACAACAAGCGGTTTATCATTATTACTACCCAAACGACAAATTACATTCTTATACATTTCATTTTCAAATTTGTATGGCTGAAAATATGCCGTATCTGCATATTGTTTAAAAACAGATAAAATATAATCAGCTGTTTGATTGAGTGTAGCAATATTTTTGAAATTTCGATATTCATTAGTTTTAGTAATTGTTTTTAAGTGCTTCTCAATCAATGTTTTATCTGATTGAACAAAATTGTTTTCTTGCTTCATCTGAAAAAAAATATTCTTCATTTTACACTTTATTCTATCATTTTGCATAACAAAAATGCATATTCTAGTGCTGTTTCGCGGTATTGTTCTATGCGTCCCGAAGTACCATCGTGGCCGGAATTCATGTTGGTATAAAGGAGCAATAGATTGTCATCTTTTTTCAAATTGCGCAGCTTAGCTACCCACTTTGCAGGCTCCCAAAATTGTACCTGTGAATCTTGAAAACCTGCAGTCACAAGCATGTTTGGATATGCTTGTGAGGTAACATTGTCATACGGCGAGTACGAAATCATATACTCATAATAGGCTTTAATGTCAGGGTTGCCCCATTCGTCATATTCGCCATTGGTTAGCGGCAAAGTCTTATTGTTCATTGTAGTAACAATATCCACAAACGGAGTCACTGCAATAATAGATTTAAATAGGTCGGGACGCATGTTCGCCACTACACCCATTAGTAATCCACCTGCGCTACTGCCCATAGCGCAGAGATGTTTTACGTCAGTATATTTTTGGGCAATTAGATATTCTGCACAAGTAATGAAATCAGTAAATGTGTTGCGTTTGTTCATTAGTTTTCCGTCTTCGTACCATTCGCGTCCGAGTGTTTGTCCACCTCGGATGTGAGCAATGGCATACACAAAACCCCTATTTAACAGGCTAATACGTGACAAAGAAAACGAAGGATTTATGTTGATACCGTATGAACCATATCCATACAACAATAGCGGCTTATATCCGTCTATTTCAGTGTCTTTGCGATGTACCAAAGAAATTGGGATTTGTTTGCCATCGCTAGCGGGTGCATATAACCGCTTAGTAACATATTCTTCGGAATTATAACCGCCAACAATTTCTTGTTGCTTCAGCAGTGTTTTTTCACGAGTACTCATATTATAAGCGAAAATGGATTGAGGCGTAGTAAGCGAACTGTACGAAAAATACAACAGAGAGGAATTAAGCGCCTGATTATGTGCTATTCTAACCGTGTAATCATCCTCATCGAATTCAATATAATGCTTTTCTCCTGTGTCTGAATGGATACACAATTGATTCAGCCCATTTTTACGTTCAGAAACAACCATGAAATCGTCGAATATTGCTATATCTTCTAGTAAAACATCATTGCGATGCTCAATTACTTCTTTCCAGTTTTCTTTTAAAGTCTTTTCTATTGAAGTTTCCATTAATCGAAAATTTTTTGCATTATAGTTGGTTACTATGTAGAATTTTTTTCGATAGTGCATCAAACGGTATTCCAGTCCTATTTCGCGAGGCTGAACTAAACGCGGGTCTTCTGTGAAGTTTATCGTATCAATGAAACGAAATTCGTTAGAAGTATTGCTGTACGCCTCCACTAGTATCATTCTATCGGATTTTGAACGATAAACTTTAAGACCATATGCTTCGTCTTTTTCGTGATATACAATCCTGTCGGGACTGGAACAGTCAAACGTGTGTGCCATAAGTTTTTCTGAACGCAATGTTTCCGCATTTTGTAAGTTATAAAACAGTGTTTTATTATCATCCGCCCAAGCCAAAGATTCTGTAGTGCCACAGATGACACTGCCCATAGATTGTCCTGTTTGCAAATCTTTGAACATTGTGGTATAAGTCCTTCTACCAACTGTATCTACACAGTACGCTAATATTCTGTTATTTGGACTGACAACGTAATTTCCAAAATCAAAATAGGTATATTTGCTCGCCATTGAGTTACCGTTGAGCATCACTTCTTCTGGAGCTTCCATACTGCCTTTGCGACGACAATGTAACAAATGTTCGCCACCTTTTTCGTAACGCGAATAATAAAAATATCCGTTTTTGAAATATGGAACAGATTGGTCATCTTGTTTAATGCGTGATGTTATTTCGGTAAATAATATATCTTGAAGGTCTTCCGTATCGCGCATCATTTTTTTGGTATAAGCGTTTTCAATATCGAGGTACTCTATAACCTTTGGATTTTTGCGCTCATTAAGCCAAAAATAGTTATCTACGCGTTCATGTCCTGCTGTTGTTAGGGTAACTGGTATTTTTTGAGCAATAGGAGGATTAATATTTCTATCACCTGTCATATAACGAATTATTCCATTTTTAACTATATTACAATTTATATTAAAATTACCTACCCACCCACCCAACTAATTGACTTCTAAAGTGAAATTAGTCGATTATCCACCTCTGCAATCTCCAAAATATTCAGGAATACCATCTGAACGCCAGCAAGCATGTCGCATTAAAACTGAAGAAGACAAGCTTACACTCAACTTTACTATCATAGTATTAAATTTTTAAATGATTTCAGAAATAGTTTCGGACACTCCATTTATCCGTTTGCCTCGATAATTATTGCTATAAGGGGCAAATACTTGTTGCAATGGTCTTATTTCTTTCTGTAATTCAGAAAGTCGCTGTTTGAGGTTTTTACCTTGTAATGGGTCATATCCGTTTTTCATTTTGGAAACTAGCCCATAGCGGTTTTTAGCAAAGTAACAGTTTAGTTCAGCCGCTTTCAGTGGCGTTCCGTGTTCAATATAATTGTTACCCGCACAAAGTATGCAGTAGGAACAATAATCATGTTTTCCACACTCCTCGTAATCATTCAGTGTAAGATTTTGCCACCATTTTAAAATTTCGCTATTTTGAAAAATAGATGTAAAAGTCTGATTTTTAATATTTCCAAACGAACAAGAAAATGAAGGACAAAGCTGCACATAACCTTCGGGAGTAATGCAAAATGAGTTTTTGCCTGCATCGCAAGCATTAATATTCATCTGTTTCGGCTGTCCATCAAAATTCGGAGCTTCTTTGCCTACATATAGTGGAACATTATCGTCTCGTAGCACAACTTCCAGCATTTCAGGTGTTAGGCGTAGATTTTCGCTCGCACAGCGGTCTCCGTCAACAGAATTGATTATGCAAATTTCAAATTGTGGTACAGCCCTCAATTTTTTTGCAAGTGCTGCGACAGCATAATATGTTTTCACATTTGTTCTCATTACACAGCATTTAATATTCATCGGTACTCCGTAATCGGCGAGTTCACTTGCCACTTGCATAGATTTTTTAAAGGAGCCTTTTGTTCGTGTAATATAATCGTGGTCTTCTTCAATGCCACTGTAAATAGAAATGCCAATCAAACACGGATAATAGGAAATCAGATGCTCAACTTTGCCAACTAACTTTTGTCCGTTGGTATAAATAATTGTTGCAATTTCTTTTTTATACAGATAGTCAATAATCTGCCACACAATAGTGCTTGAAAAAGGGTCGCCGCCAGAAAGGCAAACTTTCATCAGCCCAAGCGAATACAGTTCGTCGATAATTCGCCTATAATCAGCAAAAGTCAGTTCCTGTCGGTTGCGTTTGCATTGTTCGGCATCATTACGGGTTGCGCCCGAATTGTAGCAATGAATGCACTGCTCACTACAATTATAAGTCAGTTCAAGCATCACGCTTGTAACTCCGCTTGATCGCTCGGTATATTCATATTCGGCGCTTGACATCTCATAAGGTAGTTTTTCTTGTGTAATTTTTTCGGTCTTGACAGATTTTTCTCTGTTTACCTTGCCAACACGTTTACGGTATTCAATAATTTGTTCTTTGTTAGGTATTTTTTTTACCAACAAGCCAAGTTTCAATAATTCATCGAAGAACTCGCCGATTGACTCTTCAGCAATTCCTGTATCTTCGACTGCTTTAGCGATTTCAACCTGTCCATTCCTCTCAACTGACAAAACTTCTCCAATAACGACAGCCGAGTAGCTTTCAAAAAAATAACTAATTCCTTCAATCAGGTTATACATAATTGCCACCTGGTTTTCTTTGTTATACCGCCCGCAAGTCCATACAGGGCGGTATAATTGAAGTTTAATATTATCGATTTGCATATTTAACATAAAAATACTTTTCAAATAACCGAAACACATTTAAATTAATTTGTAAGTTGCATATTTCATTTTGTTATTTTTTAAGTCAAGTACAATTTTAAAATTATTAAAAAAATCATAACCAATTATTCCACTTATGCCTGAAACCATTAGTATTGTTTGTAAAGATTCCGGTAAATTGCCAAATTTTACGTTAAATTATTTATTCCCAAAAGTGGTTTTAATATCAAAACACTCTGTTTGAAAAATTCCAAAATTTGGATGAAAATCCGACTCTATTCCAACACTTTTAAAATTCGATGTGTATTCCTTTGGTAAATATGAAATCTTTGCTCCGGTGTCTAAAAACAATTTGATTGGTTGTTGCTCTATTTCTAATTCGATTATTGGGATTCCATTAATCGAACTTAGATTATATTCTTTTCCTTCAAACTCAATATCCCGTCCATAAAATTTAACAACATTGCTTTTGTAATCAAGCATTACAATATAATTTGATAAAATATCCACTCCTAACAAAGTTGTTATTTTCATACCGAGCACTTCTGACAGTTTTTCTACAGTTATTCCGTTATAATTTGTGTAGCAAGAGTAATCCTTTTCGCAAAAAAACAAATCTTCGTAAGCGTGGATTGTTTTAGGTGCACCTGTGTCTATTAGAATGTAATTTCTTGCATCGTATTTATGAATTTCTGTGGAACCAGTTGACTCAACTGAATAGATATTGTTACCGTAACTTAGGATAATTGGATGACCATCGAATAATGTTAGTTCAAAAGTTTTTGGGACTATCCAATTATTGTCTTTCATGTATTGTAAAAAAACATCGTTGATTTTAAAGTTTTTTCCCAAACGTGATCTATTAAATACTCATCCCATACCCATTCTCCATCTGTCCACAGATCTACAGACTTGTACTCTCTTAATTTTGGATTCCATGCAGAACATATTTGTCCATCCCATTCTCCGCTACAAAGGTAGGTTAAAATTTTATCCTTATCAGGATGAGGATAATCGCAGGAAAACCACTTGATAATACCTTTATCGTGAAAGTCTAGGTCACTATAATACAGACATGCATTCTTTTTTCCCATTTTGTTTAATTTTTATTTGTTTATTCTTTCACATGACAAAGATTTGGTTTCCCTATCACAATTTCATAATTCGACGGAGAAGGACAAAGCCATTGATAAATACAATCAACACATGGCGCTTGGTCACGAATTCTAAGCCATGATTTTCCGTTATATAGTTCATTATAAATTAATTTCCGAATATCATCGTCTATTGTACCTAATGCATAATGATTTATGTTTGCATATATTTTGCCATTTGGCATTAAAGTAAGATGTCCGAAGTCGACCGCATTTATGCACTGACGAGCAAAAATTTGACGTCTGCTTAATTGTACTTCCTGAAAGTCATCTATTGTGGTGAAAAGATTTTCCGAAAAAAAATCATAGTTATTTCCAGTATAGAATGGTTTTAATGATGAATTTTGAATGTTGTGTCTTTTTATAAGTGTTTCTGATTGAGAATATTCTAATTCAGAAGAAATTATAAAAGTCCAAAAACATTTTATCTTTTCAATCTCTATCAACATATTATATGTTTTTTCAAATTTATGGTCGTCGATAGGAAAAGTAACAATTATCTGTAATTTAGTATTAGGCAAATTCATCAATCGAATATTTTCATTCACATTAAGATAGTGAGAGTAATATTTTTTCTCAAAACCAAACTGATTTAATACATTGATGTATTCCGACAATAGACTGTTTGAAAATAAATCACCACCTAAAATATTGATACAACCCACACTGCTATTGTAAATATTATTTAAACAAGTTTCAATTTTTTTAGGAAGAAGAAAGTCGTTGTTTTGCTTAGTACAGCAAACTATCTGTTTATAATATTTGTCGCAATAAAGACAATGGCTCGGGCACTTACCATCAACATACATTGTTAGTTCGTATAAATTTCCAAATACATCTTCACCAAGTTGTCTGT
>Ga0123353_10003850_pt1 | contig 19150 bp, 12 predicted proteins | sample TergutLab28metaG_3_FD_92763 | JGI IMG/M metagenome (GOLD analysis project Ga0123353, IMG submission 92763) | Labiotermes labralis P3 segment gut microbial communities from Petit-Saut dam, French Guiana - Lab288 P3 | ecosystem: Host-associated > Arthropoda: Insects > Digestive system > Gut ... | reverse complement strand
TTTTCCTGCAAGGCAAAGCGCCGAAAGAAATTCACGCCATTCTGACAGAAACATTAGAGGAACATGCACCATCGTATGCCACCTTCAAAAACTGGGTGGCCAAGTTTAAACGTGGTGATTTTTCCACTGTGATGCGCCTCGTCCTGGACGACACAAAACAGTGACCACTCCGGAGAGTATTGATCAACTTCGCGAGTTAATCTTGGAAGATCGCCGGATTTCGGTTAAATCTGTAGCTGAGAAACTGGGCATCTCACGTGAGCGGGTTGGGTCCATCATTCATGAAGATTTGGACATGCGGAAGCTCTCCGCGAAGTGGGTCCCGAAATACCTGAACACGGATCAAAAACGTCAACGGTGCCAGTCGTCTGAGCAACTTTTGGAATTTTTTTTTGCGCGATCCAAATGATTTCCTTTCGCGATTGGTGACCATAGACGAAACCTGGTTATGTAAGTATGACCCAGAGACAAAGCACCAATCAATGAAGTAGCGGCATAGAGGCTCACCCCGCCCCCAAAAAATTCCGAGTGCAAAAATCCGCTGGAAACGTTCTAGCCTCGATTTTTTGGGATAAAGACGGCATCGTCCTCGTTGATTATCTTCCAAAGGGCCAAACTATCAACGCGGAGTATTAATCATTTCTATTGGTGCAATTGAAGAACATTTTGAAGGAAAAACGCCGCGGGAAGTTCACTAAGGGAATCTTGTTCTTGCACGACAAAGTCCCGGCTCACCGGCACTTGCAACCCAGAAGAAACCGGCCTACCTGAGCTTCCAATGTCTCGATCACCCACCCTATTCTCCGGATCTGGCCCCGTCGGACTACCGCCTGCTCCCTGGACTGAAAAAAACAATTGAAAGGTCGCCACATTTCTTCCCGACACGGAGGTCATTGCTGCCGCGGGGACTTGGTTGGACGGACAACCTTCTGAATTTTTTTTGAGTGACTTGCAAAAGTTAAAGCAACGGACTAAGAAGTGTGTTGAGCTTCGTGGGCTGCATGTTGAATAAATCCCGAGTTTCATTCCATCCGGGTCGGGCTAAGGATTTATCAGCACCCCCTCGTATATCGGAAATAATGGTCATGATATTGTTTCTCAGAGGGTGTTAATGCGTTTAGAGTCAAGTAAATCAATAGTGTGTCATAAAGGTACAAGAACAGAACATAATTTTGTGGTGAATGTTCTTCGTATATGGCCGTGGGCAGTGCCAGTGGCAACTGCAAACCACTCCCAGGAATATCGTGTCACTGTGGCCAGTGCCGCCTAAGGTGTGCGTTCATTAACAAATCCATTTACATTGAATTGCAGCGTATTGCAAAAAAAAACTTTTTTTTTAGCTCGTCAGTGCCGATAGTACGGATATCTGAAGTTCCCCTAACATTACTTAAAAAAAAAAATGCAGTAGAAATTTCTATTTGAATGTTCTAGGATGTGATTTTGCTTCAATGCGTAAATGAATCCCGACTTTTGACACAAAATAATGTCCTCGTCTGCACGTTAAATGGGTCCTAGAATATTCTCACATTTTTTATCGAAACGTCGGGTTCCGGCTGTAGTTAAGTGTACTGTTTTTGCCTGGTGGAATTTTCAAACGGTTGGCTAGGAGCGAGTCACGAATGCAGCAACAGCTTCATGCATGGTCACGTTCTCTCCGTTACCGTAAGTAGAGTTGACCTTGTCGCACTGACGTTCCAGGCAAATAACACCCACCCCACGCCATTTCGCCACACCCATTAGGCCCGTCCGCCAGCTCTGCAAAATCCTCCACCGGCCAAAATCCATGCACTGAACTGTACCCTTTGACGCAATGTCATTCATTCATTTAGTAGTCTGTCTTACGACAGGTCCAAAGCCTCTTCCAAAGCGACCTCTTCACATAGTGCGACCTAGAGCTTCCTCTTTCAAATGTGAGTATCCTCTCCTTTCCTTAACGTCATCCAGTAGCTTCCTACGTCTTCTTCCTCTTATGTCACCTCTATCCCCCTTTTATCTTGCCTTCGATACCCTGTTGTAGAAGGCAGTTTCTACGCAAAATGTGACCAATCCAGTTAGCCTTCCGTTTACTTATTTCATGCAGTATATTCCTCTGCTCCTTGGCTCTAAATAATAATTCTTCATTTCTCACCTGATCGGTCCAACTGATCTTCCCCGTCCTTCTCCAGCACCACATTTCAAAACTTTCCAGGTGTTTCTGATGTCACATCTCTAATTAACATAATTTATGTCCGTAGAGTTTCAAAGTTAAAGTAAGAAATGTGTGTAGTTACAGTTTTAGATGTGAATTTAACTTCGCGAGATAAAATATACGGATGTGAAAAATTAATATTTTACATGGTTTGTAATAAAATTGCTTAATAGTTGCAGATTTTTAGCTATATATGCCGTGATGACTTGGGATTCCCTCTGCGTACGGATGACATATGTAACTTAGAAAGTACATATTTGCTTTTATTTGCCACAACAGCCCCCAGTGGGCCAGGGCCTCCTCATTCACTAAATTTATAGATCACACACGACGCACCACAATCTGTACGTCTCTACTGGACGAGTGATTAGCTCGTCGCAGAGACCTCTACCTGATAGCACACAAAACTCACAACAGACAGACATCCATGCTCGCGGTGGGATTCGAACCCACAATCTCAGCAGGCGAGCGGCCCCAGACCTACGCCTGAGACCGCGCGGCCACTGGGACCGGCAGAAAGTGCATTTACCCCAGTAAAAATGTGGTAAAATTCAGAGGCGCTGAGAAAGAAATCAAAACGTGACATTGCTTGGATTGTATACAGACAACAGTATTTCTTCTCACAAATAACTCAGAGAACTGGGCCACTAATAAGCATTACAGAAGCGTTATTTTCTGTGTTGCTGGGAACACCGTAATTAATCAAACAGCAAAGAAAATGACAAATTCTAAAAACTTTAATATAAATAAAAGATTTCAAGAAAAATTTAAGTGGCGTGAAAATGAATATAATTTTTTTCTGAATTGTGAATTAGTGTCAATGGTTACGTGGTTCCAGATGTTTGGAGGATCATGGCGCCTTTTTCTTAGACGTGTGTACAGCCCGAGAAGAAGCCTCGAAATTAAGGTGACATGGTCATTAGAGACTTCGGAAACCACATACTGAAAGTTACAGCGTCCCTTTCCAGAAAGCCTGAATCCTTAACCACACTTCCAAGCACAATTCGTGTTGTGTGTGTTTTCCATGCGGATCCAGGAAGAACTAAGTAATGTGTTATGGATTAGTAGTCAAATGGACACAGTGATTAATTTGCCTTCTTCACCTCGGTCTTGCAGGTGCCGCCCACCTTTCATTTATTCGGACCAACATTTTCTATGCAGCGTCTTACCAAATAACGAAAAAGGAAAACGGGCAACAAAATAAAAGTAATTCAAAATTCGTGTGTTGGGCGATTTTAAAATTGGTAAATTCTGTATAAATGTTTTGCGTTATAATTCTTTAAATAAATTAACCTATTACCCAGTACCTTTCGTCCCTTTCATATGAAGTGAAGGAAAGCTTATAATTCTACAGAATTTGCTTCACAAATAGCTTTTCTTCAGTCCCTTCCGAATTCTATTTAAAAACTATTCAATTTAGACTCGAAAGTTTTTTCGATACTTGATTTTCTCGAGTGTGTTAACGTTATATTACTAGGCGCAGTGGTAGGTGGAATGATTTATTATAACCCTGCCGCGTTGTAATATTTTAGTAGATACCCTTAGAAACTGTGTCAGTTTACGAACTTTGACAGCATGAACTATTCCGTGTTCCCCTGTGGGAAGTATCTACTCATGAACTATGACAAATTCCAGACAACCCCTTAATTCTGACAACAGATTTGACAATGCGATTATCGAAACAAAACTAGGGGAAGGCTGGTAATGATGGATTATCCAGTGAAAATTATTTTATAAGAAGTCCCCACACCGCCTGCGTAGGGTTTCTAATATGTCAGGTTCTGTATAAGTGTATTTTAGTGCGTATTGAATAAAAAAAATTAAGTAAAATGTGTAATTTTTAAAGGATTTGAGGAAAAACACATTTATTTGTACTCAATGTTCTCACTTTAATAATTATTGTGATTTTATTTTTCTGGCTAATGACGCTGTGTAGTTACATGTGTGGATATCTTACTGCCACACTACAAGCTGTTACGTCATCGAGCGCTGCAATCTTAACTTATATAGGAAAATAAATATCTCAAGTTCTTGTCTTTTACCGAACTTGAATCAGTTTGCGTGTTTAAAATAATGATTTACACTTCTGACCAAATAGTACTATGGTGGTATGGGATCAAGGATGATATGATTGGCGGGGCATGTGACACATATGAAGGAAAAAAAATAATACAGTGTTTTGTTGAGATACGGAGAGAGAGACGACTTGGAAGACCTGGATGTAGATGGGACTATAATAAGTTCTTGAACTTTACAGAACTAGAATGGGAAGGAATAGATTGTGTTTGTCTGGATCAGGATAGGCAATATGGCGACATGATGCGAATATGGTATGGAACCTTCGGGTTCAACAAAACACGCGAGATTTTAGACAAGTTTAAGGATTGTTCGCTTCTCCGGTGAGCCCTCGGTTAGCTACCCAAAAGGGTAGTGGCACTAGGTGTTGATCCGAGGACTGGCACAAATCTGCCCTCGGTCGTTTGAGCCGCTAAACTCCAGATAATTGGGCCTTGTGAAGGATAAGTAATCCAATCAGGATACAACACAAAATAAAGCAGCAAAATAATTGTATTAATAAGCTCAAAACAGAACTATAGAGAACAATGACAAAAGCAATGAAAATAGATGAATAGAAACATAATCCTTCAAACACGCACACAGCTGATCGTAGATTACGTAATACAAGTATATACCCATCGGCTAAACGTAAGTTTACAATATATACCAGAAAGCACAGCCGACCAAAGAATAAGCACATCAAACAATACAAAAGTCGGTCCTCGTAAACTTACAACACAGATGCTTAAATCCACAGCCGAACAGAAAATACGTATTACAATTACATGATAATCGACCTAACTTAACCATTATCGTGCGTAGAATACACACAGGACAAAAGGCAATCCTGTAACCAAGTACATCACTTTGACTCGTGTAACAAAACAAAATAATTCTACTGTGTAGTAAAACAAGGCAATTCTACTTACGAGGAGGTAAACTCATAGCAGCCCCTCCCGAAGCAAATGCTAGGCAGACGCCGCTAAACATCGCAAAACATAACCGAAACTTCAATTTGGAAATACAAAGACCAAAACCAAACTTTACCTCAAAACATATCCCGGACGTCTGCGTAGCCTTCTCGGAAAAAATAACTAAAGATAGAGCCTCCTGCTCCTGGCCCCGCCAGCGACAGAACCCAGTAGTTCATGAGATGAAACCAGGAAGAAGAGTCACGAACACGAAAACCCCAACCCATACGGAAACCTCGGGGCAACGCCCTCGTCCTTCACTTTCCCCAGAGTAGACAATCGACAGACGGTAGCCTCACTCAGGGAACGGTAAAAGGGAAAACAAAGCGGTCATGCCTGCAAGGGGGAAGCCTATAGCCGGTCCGCAGGCGGACGGCTCACAGGAAGGATCCTGTTCCACGGAGATGGATCTGCTAGGACATGACGCTGTTTATGTAGGTCCCAACTGCTTCAAGCAAACAGCTGCCTATTTCTCTAGGGAAAATTTTATCGCTTGAAAATGCCGTGGAGTATTCGGAAGGCATGTTGCAGCCTATGATATACCAGACAAAACATTATGTATTTGGCCGTAGTTCTTTGTATTTCGTTTCTATAAATTATTTACTAATACAGTCACATGTCCCTTCACAATTTTAAAGCTACTTATTACACACCCGGTACATTCGTGCGTAATATACTCATAAATCGTGTTTTGTCTGTAAGATGTACCCGATCATTGTGATAATAGTGATGACTTGACCAGGCAGCGACACACCCACTTACATACATACATACATACACATATGCACACATGCACACATACATACATACACACACACATACATACATACATACATACGTACTTGCGTACGTACATACGTACATACCTACGTACGTACGTACACACATACACACACACACACACACATACGTACATACATACATACGTACGTACGTACATACACACATACATACATACATATATACATACATACATACATACATACATACGTACGTACGTACATACATGCTTACATACGTACATACATAATGCATAAATACATACATACATACATACATACATACGTACGTACGTAGCCCTATATTTGTACAGCATACATACATCCACACACACACACACAGATGAACATCGAAGATGGATGACAGCTTTCCCCACTACATCTAACAGCGATGTACGCAGTACGAATTTCCTTTCCCCTGTATTCGCAGTGCCTTCAGGATTTGCTATACCTATACACACCCGCACAACAGCGCGTAATGGAAATTAGGACAGCTGAATCACGTGGTTGTGGGGATTCAGATTCAGTGGAGTTCTGAGAGGAAATTCTGCCGAATTCGGCATAAGATGAGAGAGGTAGGTAATTCATCATCTGAGACAACTGTCGTAGCTCGACGATATCGACTTCATTATAATAATTGCATCATCTGACGATAAAAGAAATAATACTTTTTTGTGAGCAGTATAGTTAGGTTTTGCTTTGGTTATACTGTCATTTAAGAAAGCAATTGTCCTCAGCATACGTTGAAAACAGTTTTTTGTTTTTGTTTTACTCTGCTTTCAAGAACTGTCACGACAGTCTGTTTAGAATCTAATAGTATTTGTTTGCTTGCAACAGCACAGAACGAATTGGTTTGTACCAAGTGACAGCGACGTAGGATCGCATGACGTTTTGCGAGGTTCCAGATTCTGGCGATGACGACTACAAAAGTGCTGTTTCCTTGGATGTGACGCCGTGCAGTCTGGTTGTAAATTACATTCGGTATGTGGGAACGGTCTGCCTCCATTTGTGCAGTAGGGGGCCTGGAATTACTGGGGCGGCTGCTTTCTCCGAAACATCGGTACTTATCTACCAGACACGGCTTCACATCCCAGAAAACATTGGTCTTGAATAACTAAGAAGTATCCTGTTCGGGGGAAGGTTTCCAATTAAGAAAATATAAAACTATCAGTTGCACTTGGACTTATTCTTTTGTGCATATGTAGTATCCATAAGTAGTATCGATATAGCTGATGTATTTGTGCAGTTTTATGGAGTTTAGTTTAATGAGAGGAACACTGAAAAATAATGTGACCGCATGTATGTTTGCCCTTCCTGACAATCATCCTATTTACATTTACTTATTATTATGTAATTATTAAAGCGTATCATGTTTATAGGAAAATGTATCAACTTAAGCTCTTTTAAACGGTGGTATTGCAATAATAATTGCAAATACATAATCTTAAAAGTCGAGTTAATTACTGAAGTCGAATTACATATCTATCGTGTCAAGAAATTGCTTTTCAAAAGAAGAGACAATTATGCGTAAATGAAAGTGATGATGCGCGAACAAAAGGAGATTAGTAAGTTTTTATGTTAGATTAAATATTAGGATTTTAAAAGTTTGTAATAATAATAATAATAATAATAATGTGTGTTGAAATCAACGTTTCATTTTTAATTGAAATTACTAATTTGGTGTAATTAACAGTAGCACCCATCACAGATTCATTTAATTAAGTGGTGCAGCGAACACGAAACTTATTAAGATATTCCAGTATGGCGTCTGATTATTAAATAATGGATATCGACCTTTTTTTTCCAAACATGTCTGCTACACAAATATTTTATGATATTTGAGATAATCTCTGTTGTTTCCATTGCCAGAGAGACGACATTTCACGCGAAATAAAACGTGTTTCCACACCGCGTCTAATTTATTTTTAACCTGCGTATGTGCAGAGATTATGGGCGTAGTCTTTTTCTGCGATGGTAGAATAAATACTCCATCCATTTAGCAGTCTGTCTTACGACAGGTCCAAAGCCTCTTCCAAAACAAGCTCTCCACATAGTGCGATATAGAGCCTCCTTCTTCAAATGAGAGTATTCGCTCCTTTCCTTAAGGTCATCCAGTAGCTTCGTACGTCTTCTTCCTTGTCTTCCTAAATACTCAATGCACTTTACAAAATCCGAAAACCTTGGCATTAAGAGGTATTTGCCTTATTGTTTTCTACAATGCTAAAAATATTTTTCCTAGGTTAAAGTACACTGTGTTAATAACTGGGCCTTTTCGAAATGCGGTACGTGCATTGAAGTCATATAGTTCTGTGAGGGCGTGAGGGCTTAGGGGTAAAATTTTATGGAAAAGATTCAGTAGAATTTTCTAAACCCCTAAACACTTCCGAGCACAACTGGAAAGTCTTGGATTTTTGTTCCATTTACTTACGTACTCTAATGTAACTATTTCTATTATTAACTTAGGTGACGTCACTCCCTTGGCGTTTCTCCGAACAACATGACTTCAAGACGCTGTGTTGTTCCGAATGTAAATTGACTTGATTTCTATTATCGTTGCTGCTTCATTAAGTTCTGTATCTGTGAAGGTCTTACTGTTGAAGCACAGTTCCTTTCTGCGTAAAATAGGTCAGATTTAACCTCAAAGTTTTGCATCGTCATCACGTGTGTATCGTTCGACTCGAACAGTGTCTCATTCACAATACATAGTTTTAGTTGTATGACTCACCTGCGTGCCGAACTTCATACGCACATCTCTAATGATACATTTAGTCGTTCCCCTTGAAATCGAAAGCTAAAATTAATTGTCGTGCCGCTGCCATTTTATTATTCTGCATTCAATAGAAGCATTGCCTCAACAAAACAAAGATATTTTCCGAAGATCTACCATGCAGCATTGTAAGGCCGTACATGAAGTGGCGGCAGTCTTGCTCACGACTTACAAATTCGCTCGTATTCATATTCCTGGGCGCAGAATGTTCACAATTGCGGGGTTTTAACGTCCTTCAATTCTTTGGTTTTCTTGCCAAGTTTCGTAAAAATCCGTTGCATGCTTGTAAAGCGCAAATGGGAAAAATTAGGCACAGACTTGCAGTGGGCGTGGTGATGTTATATGTCTGCTTTTCTTTCTTTTATAAAGGGGAGTATTCTGAAAATACGATTGAAGTAGCAATATAAGTGAATCAAACTATCTGAAAAGTATCACCTACATTTTAGTTTTGATATCAGCGCTGTGAATTGCTTGCGCAAATCGCCATGTTAACGTTTTCGACCTTGAACGATCAGCAGTGTTAATGTTGATCCGCTTGCTGTATGCACCAAAGAAGAGCAGCATTCAGAGGTCCGATTTTGGGGAGCTGAATTTGTATCAGAATGCAGCCGAATACTTTTAGCGCAGTATAGGAACAGTGCTTTATTGAGCAAAGCCTACGGACGGACTGACAACTTCGAGAACGATAGCACAAATATAACAAGGACAGACGAACGACTGGGGCGACTGTCCACGTCAAATGCTGATAAAGAAACTGAATGAGTCTGCTTCGTGGTTTTGAACAGAGAAGAATGGATGTTGAAGTGGCAACTTATCTACACATCAGTCATGTTTCCAACCATGAAATCTTCCGCAAAGAATTAACTTTTTTTAAGGTTGTGCAAGATGGATTCCTAAGAAAGAGAAGAGCACAAGCGCACACGTTTGGATATCTGTCTTTTGAATCGCTATCCGGTAGAAGTGAGGATGTTTTGAGACCAATCATTACAGGGGACGAAACATGGATCCAATACTACGATGAAGAGACCAAACGTCACGATATGGAATAGAAACATTTGTCATGGCCTACCAAAAGGAAGTTCGAAACGCAGCCGACTGCCAGACAACTGACACTCAATGTTCTTTATTTGCGATCAGCACCCCATTGTGTTATATAATATTACAAAGTGCGCTTTTTTACCATCAGCACGGCTTTCTAATATTTCTGTCACATCAAATTACAGGGCAACATTTTTTGGCCCAAAATGTGGTGCTTTTAATGCCTGTTATTTACACAAAATATAAATTAAAATTTCATATTAATTTATGTATAGTCAGATTGAGATGTCCGTTTTTTTACTGCAAAATACATGTTGTTTGTCAATATACACTTCTTTCATTGAAGTGTCACGCCTAGTGATACATTTAAGATTTTATATAGACAAGCGTAGGCTGAAGGTGTTTGAGAAAAGGGTGCTGAGGAGAATGGAGAAAACTACAAAATGAGAAGTTTGATGATATGTAATCATTACCCATTATTGTTCGGGTGATCAAATAGAGAAGAATGAGATGGGTGGAGCATATAGCACGTGTCGGGCTCAGGTAAGCGAAGTAATGAACCCTCGGGTTGCATACATTGCAGGAAATTCCTTGACTAGCTGAGAACCGGGTAGCTTCTCTGGTCCATGGAGTAAGTAAGTGTTGACAAGCAACCTGTATTTTGTAATAACCAAACACTGAGACTTCAATCTGAATATTTTTTTTGTGGAGCGACAGCCCCCCAGTGGGCCACAACCTCCTCATTCTTTACGTTTCTAGATCACACACAACGAAGCATGACAGTCGGTAGGACTCCTCTGGACGCGTGATCAGCGCGTCGCAGAGACCTCTACCTAACAACACACAACACTCACAACAGACAGACATCCAAGCCCCCTGTGGGATTCGAACCCACAATCTCAGCAGGCGAGCGGCCGCAGACCTACGCCTTAGACCGCGCGGCCACTGGGACCGGCGATTAAGAAATATACATAAATTAATACGCAAATGTGATTTATTTTATTAATTAATTGCATGAAGGTGACCATATTTTGGTCGAAAAGCGTTGCCCTGTAATTGGACCCGACAGAAATATCAACAAATACTTGTGTTGATGGGAAATACTTACCAGCGTGTCGCTGCGCGGCTTAGATATCGACGTCTCGAAACAACTTATGGGGCCCCATCTTCGAGGATCAAACAGTACAAGAGGACCTTTGAAGATGGGCCCAAATTTTTGTCCTGAAACGTCGGTAAATAATTACAACTCTGCGCCGCGTAACATCCCAGAAGAACGAAAATCTCATTTGATGCCGTATGATTTATGCTATGCACAAGGGGCAATACTTAACAAGCAAGACAATGAGGCGCCTTCGTGCAGCCATTTTTGAACTGGAAGAGCAATAAGTATTACGTATCATAAGTATGTGGCTGTAGCCTTGAGTATCCAGCATGCAGTGCGCATGCGCCGTATTGTCATCCGTGGCCTGTTTGGTTTTACATTATTTGTCAGCATTATGACATAACTGCTCAATTTAATATATATATATATATACATATATATATATATTTATTGAACGTAAAACGTGTTTTGATTTCTCTCCAAATTCTGTCTCAAACATTTCTCATTTTAAGAAGAAATGAGCAAGATATCATAAAAAATGTATATTTTGTTCATGTCAAATACCCATTACTCTTGTCAGATTTTAATCAAACTTGGGTTTTCTTGACAGATTTTAGAAAAATACTCAAATACTGAATTTCATTAAAATCCATCTAGTCGGAGCCGAGCTGTTCCGTGCGGATGGACGGACAGACAGATATAACGAAGCTTATAGTCGTTTTTCGCAGTTTTGCGAACGGCTCTAAATATGCTCACGAGAGGGACAGAACAGTAAATAACGCCCGGTTTGTGACGTGCTGCGTGACAAGCTGATGGCAGCAGCGTGATGTAATCCACGAGGACTACTGGCGACAAGGCTGCTGCTGTTGCATGACAATGCCTAGCCACACGCACAAAATGCTGTAAAAACTGCTGTAAACCCTCACCAAGTGTACTGTGGTGTGCTTGAACACCTTCCGTAGATAAATTACAATGTAGTAAATTTACTGTCTAACACAACTCTATGTTGCAGAGATGTATATATAATTTTATTACATAGAAAACAACTACATGTTTCGGCGCTTGATAATGGCCATCTTCAGGTTGTACATGAATCACTTACTAAGTGATTCATGTACATCCTGAAGATGGCCATTATCAAGCGCCGAAACATGTAGTTGTTTTCTATGTAATAAAATTATATATACATCTCTGCAACATATAGTTGTGTTAGACAGTAAATTTACTACATTGTAGTTTATTATAAACACAACGGGGATGACGAACCTTATGACCCTCCGTAGATCCCAGGCCAGGCCTCTAAGGACTGTCAGGTCTTTGGTCCGCTCAAAGACGCTTTAAGCGGCAAAGAATTTTGAAAAATAGTTGACGGAATCCGTGATGCGTGGCTTGCTGCTCAGCTGCAAATATTTTTCGGAGTGGGGTGGGGGAGGTGGGCATACAGAATCTTGTTCACCTTCGGACTGTGTGCAATTGAAGAACAGGAGGGCTACCTGAAATAATGAAGCTATTACACATTTTTCACAACTTTTACACGAATTAAAAGTACATTTTGAATACTTTCTAACACATGTGCTAATAATTAAGCAATTGTATCGTAATGAATAATATATAGAAATTTTTATGTGCTAGTTTTCCAACCCTCTTTATTGCATTTTGTTCCCAACTGTACTGCAACCATTGTCACTACCAAGGCTTCGCTGGAATTATTTTCTCCAGAAATTAATTAATCATTCCTAGAGTTTCTTGCCGTGCTCCGGAATTAATGGCTCTCAGTGAGAAGTCACGACTCTTTGGATATTCACACCCAGTCGCATTTAACCCTGTGATCGATACACATAAAAACTGCTTGTGCAAGTCTGGCGTTAATTTTTACTGCAGAAATATCGAAGTCAGCTTGTTTGCGACATTTTGAGGTTGAGAATAAACGGCAAGTTTCAAACAAAACTGCAGATTTTTGTTTCTTTTAAGAAACTTGCCAATATTTGTGGCCGTAAGTATGTCTCAGTCACTGTGTACTGACATAGTAATAAGAACGAACTGAGGAAAGGGATATCTAGCTTTAAGCATGCAAGTTTTATGATAGATATGACGGGCCGCTATCCTCTTACACACTTACCACTATTTTGATTTAGAGCCTCGTTATGCCTGAGATATTTATTTCTCATTTGTTTTTAAAATTTTGCCGTAGTTAAGGTCTTTATTGGACAGTAATGCATCAACACACCACACAATAAATTTTTCCTTTCTCGTTTACACGTTTCTTATTTTCGATAAATATAAAATTAAAATTTTCAAACCAATCCTATTACAGTGAATATATTATTTAATATAAAAATTGAATTTTTCCAACATCTCGTCTGATAAATTAATTTAATTTTCCTGTGAAATTACACTTATAATTTATTTAAAGTCTTAATATTATTCTTCCACGCACGACCAGTGTCTCCAGTTTAAGTGTAAAACTTTGCAAGAATTTCACTTGCCTTTTTATGTTAGTGAAATAAATAAATATTCAGTTTGTTAGGGTTTTAACGTCGGTCGTTTCAGGTGGTATTTGAGTGCGTTCGGTAGGCAAATCGTGCATATGTCAATTATTGCTATACCTGAAAATCGATGCAAGTGCATGCCCAAGAGGCAGAATCTTTTTAGTCCATAAGTTTTCGGTCATTTAAAGTTAGGTGATTTCGTTCTGCCTACTTCAATTCCTCATTTAAAAGAAATAACTGAATTCACAAACAATTACGATTCTCAGCATTCAATTCAAATTTAATCTACATTAACAAAGTAATTCTTTGTAAAATGTGACACATTGAATTTCTGTCAGATAGCACTTCGTACATTTGTTGCCATAGGTACAGTACGTCTGCACAGGTATGAAAAGCGCCTCTTAACCTTCGTCAAATCCATCCGTCCTTCTTTCTGGCCGCATATGTCAACTCAGTCCAAACTGGACGGATTGCCGTGAGATTTAATTTGGGTAATTACATTAATGTCTTCTCAGAAAATTCAGGTTTTTTCAAAATCGAAAAAGGATATAAAACACTTTACATGAAGACTTAAGTAAGTTCCGTATCGTTGAAAGCGATATGGATAGCTGAAAAACACAACAGAAACCTCGTTGTGTTTCCACAGCAAATATTTTAATATTACTATCTCGTTTTGCTGCAAAATCTAATCAAGCAAAATTGTGCGAATTATATGAAATGTAAATAAAGCGCTGACTGAAACAACGCCGTTGTTACGTTGTACGTACATTGAGTGGCTTGTCTTATGAAAAGGATACACTTGGAATGCGGGCTTCTGGGATGTCAAGTCCTGCATGCTTGTAGATGGGAATCAACAATTTCTTTGTTATAGTGGAAGAGTTGCTTATTCTGAAGATAGAGGCTACAGGCTTCTCCGATTCCCTGGTTCCTGTTTACCAAATTACACGGCGTCACACGCCAAACAAAGATTTGTGTCCTATTATTCTGTCAGATCTTGATGACATACCCCTCTAACACTTTTCATCAATTCAGAGTGTTTAGCATATACATGTTTTGTAAAGTGGACATTTTCTTTCGTTCAGCATTTATTTAACGGACTTGATAGTCCTGTACACAGATCTATTGATTGTGTTTTGTGTCATGTTGTACACTTAAATATCTGAATATTACAAATGTCCATTTAGCCGCAGATTCTGAAGCGCATAAAACCTCCCCAGTATCCATAAATATATACACAAATACACACACATATCTAAATACATATACGTAACTATTTATATATAATATATGTATGCTTGTTTACGTAAGTACGTACCTATACACTACATACATACACGACGTCATATTCCATATGTGATTCACCTTAATATTCACCGCCATAAACGTTCTTCTATATTTTCTGTATTGTTTAAGGTTTAGGGCCCATCATCGCACTGCTTGTATGCACGTTCATCCAAATCCTTAGGCTCTAAATAATCGTTTATTATGATAGTGATCTTAGGAATTGGACTGTTCATTACATTTATTTCCAGAATTTAGTTTTTCTTCAAACTGGATAAAATAAAAACTAAATTTTCATTGTACAAAATTAAGGGTATTTTTAAATGTGTTTTCCGAATAATGAATTAAATATTTAATACTTTTGCTTAAAAATTATCTTTTAATAACAAGCCTATGGATATGTTTTGTTATGTACTGTTGCTCGAACTGACAGTCGTAGTGCCGAGGAGATGGGAGGGAAAACGATACATATTACCGGGCCCAGCGGTCCGGAAAAGGGAGCTTGGGATCCGAATATGTTGCATATGTTTGTATTTTTCTCGGTGGTATTACTATATGTCGATTGTACAAATTAACCCTTTCAGATCAAACCTAAGCCTCTCTTGCAAATGAGATTATAGTTTATCTCTGATCTGCCGTCACTGCGAGTGGAGGGGCCAAAATTTCTCATGCCGGGGCTCGAACCCACTCTTGGCCGTCCTGTACAGTAGACAAATAAAAGCAAGAAATCTGTTAATCCTACTCGGAAATAACAAACAGCTCTCGTAATGTGAGACGAAGTCCGGAGAAGAGAACTTAAAAGTGATTTTGGTATCCAAAGAAGAAACGTCAAAGAATATGGTGAGATTTATGAATACTTATTACAGCTTTGAAAATTTTGACCTTCTGGATTTAAAGTACACTGGACTTTGTGGGAAGTTACCATATTTTAGTAGCATTTGCTGCCTCCATATTGAAGTCTGCACATTTGGTACCGTAAATTAAATAAAGCATGTGGTTGTAAGGCGCTATTTATAATAATCAAAGTTTGCTGGTAGTACTTCCTTATTTAACCTGCAGATGGACACGTTAGCTATTGTTTGAAAAGGGTAGAATTTGCAAAACACTTTGTCACAAAACGACATAGCTGACAGAAGCCACCATATTTAAATGATAAAAGATTAAGTTAATGCAATAAAACATTTTGATTTACTGACATTGCACAGTTCATTTGTAATCCAATTTAACTACCTGATTTATTGTTTTATATTTTGTGAATTGGAATGTAGAATATACGGCAATAAAAATGCCACACGCAAAACACCGATACGTAGAAACCATTCGTGTATTCGTTATTCATTTCCAAAAATAAACTGTGAACTTAATAAATTTACGTTATGACACTGTTGTTTATTCGTAGGTAGCTCGTTCATTGTTGGACGGACTATGTCGTAAAATATCGCATTCACAGTGGAATATATTTCCTATATGTATGAGTATATGCACAAACATACAGACATCCATATGCACATAGATTCAAAACGTGTTGAGATCTAATTGTAAGTGGCTTGGTTACTTTTTGCTCAAATTTCATACACATATTTTCCGAATGCGCCCTTTCATATTTTATCAATGACGGTAATTTTAATCAGTACAGTGCTATGCTCCAGGGCACGCGTGACTCTGAAACATTGTGAGCTTACTTAGTACTGAATACCGACTTTTTTAAATTAAGGAATGTAATAAGTGAAGACTAACATATTAACATTTTCAGGGTACAGAATGGTGTAATAAAATATAAAGGTTTCTTATTTATGCCATTTTAAAAGAAGTGCAATGAAGTCCTGTCGATAATACGCACAATATTCTGCAACATATAATACTGCTGCGTTTCCCTCGTGCATTTTTCTGGAAGAGTTGGGGAAAGACCTCTGTTAGAGCACTGTATAGACACAAACATTATGCAACATTTACACTTTGAAGGCCTAAATTTATCTAAATAAACATACAGAAGCTGCTTACAACTCAAAATGACAAATTTATGTTATAAATACCAAATAATTTATAGGTTTTAAGGAAATAATTACTCTTCTACCTTTCATAAGAAACATATGAATAAAATATGTTTGAACAATTTAGATTTTAAATGTTGCCGCATGAGGCGTATAATTCGCTTACCACTGGCTTTCTAAAGTTTAAATAACCCAAAGTTGTCCATATGCAACACAAATTATTGGAATTTGAATATTCCTTTGCGAACCAAAAAATATCAGAAGCGTTATAAGTAACGGAGAACGCAAGTTTTCAATCAGCCTAGCAAACTTGTCAAAATTATAAACTCTGTGAAATCTTTCATAAATTTGGTTTCACTTTCTGGATTCTTCATTCACAAAGATATCACAAATACTGATGAAACTCTGTATGTGAAATATGGTATTACAGTGGAGTAGCTCATAAAGGTACCCTTTGGAATGATCTGTCAAAAATAGAATATTAGAAGGATCGGTCTAAATACAAATCAAATTGTGCACCTTCACTTACAAAGGCATGTTCAGTGAAAGAAATTGTGAATGATGTGTTAACAGCCATGCTATTGCATTTTAAGGAAGGAAAATGTAAAATTTAAGGAATATAATGTAATAATGTACTAGGAAATATATATATATATATATATATAATAAATATACTGTTCATCTTCAAAATACTTGTAGAAGATACGCCCTCCTCTAAACTGAGGGTTTTGCACTATATAATAACACATACCCTTTCTGGAGACACACAAAATTTACACGAATGGTTAGTCGTTTCCTTGGGCTAGCAATTATAATGGACGCTTCGCATAGTGCGAAGACGCCTCAACATGTACCTAATTTTTTTATCTCAGTATTTAACCAACTTGATGCACAAAATTTGTTTCACAATAAGTTTTATTTCATGCCTCTACATGTTTCGACCACATGTGCTCATCATCAGGAGGTCAGAATTGCATTACACAGCCTCTGGTATCATCACACCTATAGGTGTGATAAATTTTGTGCGTCAAGTTGTTTAAATACTGAGATAAATTTACTGAGATTCACGTTCAACAAAACGTAAAAAAAGTACCTCATTATTACCGAAAGTTGCACGTTGATAGTAAGCACCATAGAGCCAAGTTCTTCTGTTGAAAATACAATTTTGCTACCTAAACACGGCATTTCATAGCCGCACAAGCAAGTGTACCTGTAATCACACGGTAGCACCGCTGGCCATACATTGATCCGGCAGAATCTAGACTCTGTATCTTTGAAGTAAAAGTAGTCCTCCGTCTGAGTCAATGTGTCTTATCTTCTGATTTCCTACTCTTGTATGCAAATTTATTTTATGAAGTAATAATAGAGAGTGTAGCTTCAATCGCTTCCCTGATTGTAGGAAAATACGAACTCGCTTTGCAGTAACGAACCTGCATGACTTTTCTCGTTTTACAGGGGCTGTGACGTATGAGGGATGCCTTATATCCATACAACAAGGGAACATAATGTAGGACCGCGCGCGCGCGTGTGTATGTGTGTATGTACAGAGAGAGAAAGAGAGAGAGAGAGAGAATCAGGAGAGTGTGCACATCGAAGACAACGAATATTGGTGTTCCGAAAATCCCCATTCAGTTAATGAAGTTCCTTTTCTTTACTTCATTCTCGGAGCATAGTGTAAAATGGGTGAGCTTAAAATCATAGGGCCCATAATTTTCGAAAAAAATATATATATATTCCTAAGTTTAAGTTTGGTTACTCCTGGCATTATTTTTCATAAATTTCACGGATAAAAACAAAATGTCCGGCTACTTCATGCAGCAAAATGCCTTGGCCCACACAACAAACTTTTTAGTGCTTGCCCTAGACAAGGTATTCGGCGAACTTGCAGATTGTGGCCTCCTAGATTTCCGGATTTGAATCCGTGCGATTATTATTTGTGGGGAATATGAAAGAATTTGTGTGAATAATCTGCGTACCTTGCAGGAATTGATGGAAACGTTCAGGGGAAAAATGCTGACATTTCAAAGAAACATCTGTGTCACAAGTCAAGAAATATTTTCAGAAGATATGAGGACTTTTTAGAAATTTCAGATAGCATTCTGAAGCTCTCCTGTAAAATAAGATACGTTGTACTGCAAGTTAACTGCGGACACTAAATTCCTGGCAAAGCTCCCACGAGAGCTATTTTGCTCAGCGGAACGATTAAAGACATGTCCTGTATAATAACAAAACCCGAAGGTCCAAAGCCACTCACACCAACATCCGCCAGTGGACACGATCCAGAGCCATGTTGCGTTACTTCCCATCCTCCCTTAGAACCTTCCAAAATTCAGATATGCAATTTGTTTATAACTACGTCAATATAATGTACTGGAAATTTAACAGCTTGTTAGAGTACATGTGCACTCCTCACCCAGTATTGTGCGGGTGATAAAATCGAGAAGAATGAGATGGGCTGGGCATGTGGCGCGTATGGGTGAGGAGAG
>Ga0123353_10003848_pt1 | contig 19158 bp, 22 predicted proteins | sample TergutLab28metaG_3_FD_92763 | JGI IMG/M metagenome (GOLD analysis project Ga0123353, IMG submission 92763) | Labiotermes labralis P3 segment gut microbial communities from Petit-Saut dam, French Guiana - Lab288 P3 | ecosystem: Host-associated > Arthropoda: Insects > Digestive system > Gut ... | reverse complement strand
TGCGAGGTCATAAAGACACCGATGACCGAAAGGGGATACGGTGTGATACAGACATCGGCACACATCGAGGAAGCGGCGCAGGCGTTCGAGAAACTTCTCGTGACGCTTGTACGCGCGGCCGAAGTGGAAACAACGATGAAGAGACTTCTCGATGAAATCGAAAAGACAAAGAGAAGAGTCAATGCTCTTGAGTTCAAGGTGATACCGGAACTGCAGGAAGCGGGGGCGTTCATCGAATTCCGTCTTCAGGAGATGGAAAGAGAGAACACGATTCGTCTCAAACACCTGAAGAAAAAAGGAGAGGCCGCGTAAGTGACCCTGGAAGACAGATTCCTTGAGATCATGAACAATCCCCAAAAGAGGGCGAGGGCGTTCAAGATCGTGTGGATAGTCTCCTACTCAATGCTTATGTTTGGCGCTTTCGTCATTGTCTGGGTGCTCTGGCAACAATCCCTGTAAACACTTTACATTTTCTTCTCAATCTGATGTTCTTTTCTCCGATGTTCGTTGCAGCCCGACGATACCGACGACTATCATTCCCGCAAATATTATACGCAATATTTCAGAAGGGTCTCCCAGGAACATGATGCCGTATGCGAACACACCGGCCGCACCGATGCCGACCCACACCGCATAAGCGGTGCCCAGCGGCATCCCGGTATCAAGTGCCTTTGAGAGCATGAGCATACTGAGCGCAATGAAAATTACGGAAACGGCAGTCCAGAAAATATCCGTGAATCCGTTCGAATATTTCATAGCAACAACCCAAACAATCTCAAAGAGGCCGCCGATGGCTATGTATCTCCATCCTTTGCCGTACATATCACATCACCGTCGTCAACTTCAAACCGACAATTCCGACAACTATGATCAGAACAAAGAACATCCTGACTGCGGTGACCGCTTCTTTATAGAGTATTATTCCCGCCAAAAGTGCCCCGGCGGCACCGATGCCGGTCCAGACGGCATACGCGGTCCCGGCAGGTAACGTTACCATGGAAAGCGACAGCAGATACAGACTGGCAGCGAGAAACACAACGGTGGCAATTGTCCATCGGACATTCCTGAACTTTTCGGATTTTTTCAGCGACACCACCCAACACGGTTCGAGCAGGCCGGCGATGATCAGGTATATCCACGCAACGGAGATCACGGGTGCACAAAGGAGAGGAAGTATTTGTGCTTATCAAGAAGATCGCAGAACGACCGAGGTCGTGTGTCGTCAGAATCCTTTCATTGTCGTTTTACCGGTACCTAAATGAACGATAGGCATGATGGCCGGTTCGGGGTTAAAATTATGCATCTTCTGGAAGTCCGTCTGATCCTGCCACGTTGACGCCGCTATCAATCTTATGCCTTTGTAATCGTCCGTATCGGCACCATGCACGTGACCGGTAACGAAAATATCCGGACGTTTGTCTATCACCATGTAGTCTTTTTTCTCAGGTGCCAGCGCAGTCTTTTGTCCGTATATCGGGGCGAGGTGCCTGCGCTCAAGCATTTCCTTCATTATGCTGATCGGATCGTTGTATGTCAGCCTTTGAACACCGGAAACCCAATCGTCAATGCTTCTTCCGTGATATGTCAGAACTCTTCTCCCTTCTATGTTGAGACAGACCGGATTGGCAGTGAGCATAACGTTTGAATCGAACGACTTTGAAAAGACCTCGGACAATGCGGGCTGCGGCTCCGCAGGCCTGACGGCATCGTGGTTTCCGGGTTGCAGTACAATCTTTATGTGGTCCGGAATATCCTTCAGATGTTCGGCAAGCACGTGATACTGTTTGTATATGTCATCAACGGACAACTCTCCCTGCTGACCCGGAAATATCCCTATGCCGTCGACCACATCGCCCGGGAGCACAAGATAATCCAGATCCATGCCCCTCGCGTTCTCTTTGAGCCATGAGATCATACTATTCCATCTGGTCTCCAGGAACGTGTGGCTTCCGACGTGTATATCGGAAAGGAAGGCAACGGAAGCCACGGAATCGGAGACCTCCCACGGTTCGGTCGACACACCCGGACGGACGATCTCGTTTGCGAACAGCATCTTACCGTCTCTTGCGGGGCTTCCGCCCACTCCGATGACCTCATCGTTCACTATTATATCGTTTATGAAAGGGGAATCCTTTGAGACGAGCACTTTACATGAACCGGAATCGTCCTCCAGCATGAGCATCCTGTGCCCGTTCTTCGTAATCGAGGATTCGGATACCATGCCGATAACATGAACGTCTCGGTTCACCGACATGGCTTTATCTATGCTGAGTACCGAACCCATATGCCTTTTCAGCAGGTCGCGTATCGCGTTGTACCGGTTCATGAAGAATTTTGAGAAGTCTTCTATTTTTCCTTCGCATGTTGACTCGCCGGTAACATCCGTTCCCGGTATCACGGAGATGTCGGGCTGCCTTTTGTTCTTCGGAGCGACCGGTTTTATCTCCTTTTTTGAAAGATCTCCGGAAATGAAGTCAAGAACTTCGCTCTTTCCTATGAACACGGAATCGGCCGACATGAATGACAAAATATTTCTGATGAACATCTTCGGTTCCGGGTCAGACAGAACGAGTTCCAGTGCCTCCGGGGAAAGGAACATGCTCTTTTGGGCGGCCAGACTCAGGACCTCGGACCTCATCGGCTGTAAGAGCAGATGATTTGTTATATACTTTTTTGAGCATTCCGTATCACATGCGGACGATCAGAATATCCTGCCCCGTTTTTCCGAGCGAGGATCCGGACAGAGTGAGGCTTGCGGTGCTGAACATATTTCCGGACGCGGAACCGAATGTCGAGGAAGATGTTATAACGGCCGAGGTTCCCGAAATGGGACACTTCGGCGAACAGATACGCAGGCAACGCATACTCGACACGGCACGCTCGGTTCTGATAAAAGGGATAAACGGAAGAAGGTCAACACTGCACATGAACAAACAGGCCGCATACGTCGGAAAAATATCGTTTGTTGATGAAAGAACGGTATTGGGTACAATAAAAGTGACGATCGAATCTGATGACATAATATCGTTCATAGATGCGCTTGCGCCGCGAACGGTCGATGGTGAGGAGGTATGACATGATAGGAGTATCATCAACGACATTCTGTACCGAGAGTGTTGAAGAATCACTGGTAAAAATATCAAAGGAATTCAGTCACTGGGAGATAATGTCCGAGGGCGAACATTATCTTCCGCTGATAATGCGCAGGCTTGAAGCAATTGCCCCTTCATATAACCTCAAGTTCTCCATACATGCACCGATATCGGATGTCAACATAGCCGCACTGAGCGAAAGGATCAGGGAAGCGGCGGTGATGGAGGTGATAGCATCAATCGAGCAGGCGGTGGAACTCAACGTGAACACCGTGACGCTTCACCCGGGTTACCAGTCGTTTGCGGTAGACGGTCTGAGATCCAGATCGTTCGAGAAAGCAAAAAAGTCGATAAGGACGATCGACCGCCTGATGAATGAGTTCAGTATCGTTGCGTGCATCGAGAACATGCCCTCGTTCAAGTTCATGATAGGGCAGACCGCAAAGGAAATGTCGGAACTTCTGGACGGAACGGACATGAAGATATGTTTTGACATAGGCCACGCCAATACCACGAACCAGATCGATGAGATCATCGACGTTTTGGGCGACAGGATAAAGAATGTGCACATACACGATAACGAAGGGGCCAACGATGATCACATGACCATAGGTGACGGTAATATAGACTTCAGGCACGTTCTGAAGAAATTATCGAAATACAAGGGAAGATACGTGATAGAATCCAGATCGCTGGAATCCGCGGTAATATCAAGAGAAAGACTCAAAACTCTTCTCTCGTGATCATTTTTCTGAGGAATTTGATTCCGCGGACCGTATACCATACCACGAACACGGTTCCGAGCAGAACCACGCCTATCAGGAATAATCCGAGGAATGCGGTTATTGTCATGGTCTCACCGAACACCCAGATGGCGGACGACAGATAATTTATGATGAAATGCAACATTATGGCCGCGTGTATACCGTATTTCACGAAAAGGTATCCCAGTGCCAGACCGGAAACGAACGTCGGAAACAGTTTGAAAATGTCCCATCCGCTTAAGTGGGCGTATGAGAACACCACCGCGGAAATGAATATGAATGCGACGGCCGCCGAATTCATCTCAAAACGGCCGAACAGACATTTCCACGATCCTTCGCGATTTATCATAAGGCCGATGAGCATCATCGGAGCTCCGATCATAAGGACGCGGCAAAGGACCTCCTCCCAAACGGCAGCGTTCAGAACGCTGTACATGAGTGCCCATTGCGGAACATCCATATCAGGGATCGCCGGCTCGTTCCCGGTGGACATCAGGATCATGTTGAATATCAGGTTCATGGAGATCACGGCAGCAAACAGCGTAATGACGGCGTAAAGCGGCGTATTCGCGATCCTTTCGGTCTTGCCCCTCAACAACTCCGAAATACCGTCGCGGCTGTCGTAGAGCAGAAGTATGAATGACAGCAGAGCTGCCACGACCAAAAACAGAAAATACAGATGAGCCAGAGTTCCGGAAAGCCAGAAGGCCACCGCAGGTGACGGCGTCAGAACAAGGATTGCCGCGCGAGAGAGGTTCCTCCAAATCTCGTCTGCTCCCCACAGCAAAGCGCAGACTTCAAAGAAGAGCATGGGAACGCACATAAGCAACAGCAAAAGCCCGGCGATCCTGACGATCCCGAACATCTTCTCCGTTCTCTTGATCGGCATTCCGCATCCGGTACAATATCTGTATCCGAGGCCGAAAGCCTCTCCGCATCCGCTGCATCGTTGATCTTCATTCATTCGTGTACGCACCCAATACGGACAGAACGCCTTTGACACGTTCCGTCCCAATGACCGCAAGCATGCAATCCGAATCCTTTGCCAGCAATTTTATGCGGTTGGCCATATATTTTTCGCGTAAACGCGCAAGTTCGCGATGTCCTTTCGAATTGTTGATGAACGCATCCCATGATACCGCGAATGCTTCCGGGGATGACATGTCAAATCTCTTTTTCAGGGCCTTTTTTGCCATTTTTCCCTCCTTCAGGAGTTCGAATGTTGATACGAGCTCACAATATACCTTTGAGTAGGAATCCTCATCCATATCCAGCGGCAGCAAAGGCTTCGAATAATCGTTGCATACATCCATCAATGCGGATAACGCAGGCGACGGAATATCGGCCTCACCGAAATTACCCAGATAGTGCAAATAGACTATATCGATGTCTTCAAAATCCTGATTATCTTTCAGCTCATCCCTGAGGCCGACGGCAAGCACATCTTCTTTACCGAGTGATGCCGCAAACGCATCGTATCCGTCATCGGCGGCATTTTTCACCCTGTCGTATTCGGACACAAGGCCCATGACGACCGGAAGGATGTCAACGGCGCAACCATTGACGTTGACTCTTATCTTTTCACTCATGCGTTCCCGCTCCGTTCAAGCACCAGATCCTTAAGTTCGGACTGGTCGTCCATTTTTTCTATCTCGCCTCTGGTGATTATGGCCGTTGATTGTATGCTGTCAAGAGCGTTCTTTCTTTCAACGATGATGACCGAACGTTGCCCGGATATCTTCGAGATCTCGGAGACGATGGATGCCTTGTGTATCAAACGGTCATCATCGCCGCCGAGGCCCGTAAGTATCACCGTTTTCTCGCTTCTCGTAAGTGCCTCGAACGGGCTGCGGACGGTCGGTGTCACGGAACAACCGAGATCCAAAAGAACATTGAAAATATGCACATCCGTTCTCTTCGGTCCCGAGACTTCGTACTCTTTGCTTTTGTCCTCGTTTTTGTAACCGAACGGATCCATCGGCTCGATTATCGGAACATTCAGGAATTCTTCCAACCTTATGGCGGCATCTATCATCGCACTCATTCCCGTCTCGTACATCTGTATCGTTCTTCTCGATACGCCGGCGGTCTCCGCCAGCGTTCCGAGGCTTATTCCACGCGTTTCTCTCAGATGTTTGATCAGATCACTGTCAAGCTTCACGTAAAGGCCGCCGGGAGCGGCGAAGATGAACGGCGGGACGCCGTCGAGTACGTGATCGGACAAGGTCTCATTGGATATTATCGAGATACTGAATCTTGAATATACGATCCCCGGCTCCAAGGAACCGGAACTGGAACGCTCGCCTATGAGTATCGGGCTTGCGCCCAGGGCCTCCGCGAGTATTTTCATCTCATCGGCGTTCTCTCTGGAAAAAGCATCTATGTTACTCAATACTTTTATGATAAGCAACGAATCTTTCTTCCTTCCGACAACGTCGAAACAAACGCTTCTCATGTTAAGCGGAGAGGATACGCTGTAACCTGCCCTCGCAAGTATTGCGCGCGTTGTGTTGATAAGATCCTCCCTGCTCATGGTGTATGAAGGGTATGTCATTCTATTTATATCATGAGTGGCAGGAAGAAGAAGCATTGAAAACAACGATCCCTGCGTGCAATTCCATGTTATAAAAAAAATATGCGGGAAGGGTCCGCACCCGTTCTTACGCGAGGCCGCTGTATCCCCTGAGCTCCTTCTTTGCGGCAGGCCCGAACATGTCAACGGCCCTGACGAAATATTCCATCCTTACCTTGCATGCTTTCAACTCTTCATCGGTCGGAATGTTTCCGTCCGCCACAAGCTCACGGACCGCGGCCATGACCGCCTCGTTGCATATTGCGGATATGTCAGCACCGGTGCATCCGTCCGTGAGGCCGGCAAGTTCTTCAAGATCAACATCACCGTCCAACGGTTTGTCTTTGGTGTGTATGCCGAATATTGCCCTCCTGGATTCTTTGTCGGGCGGGCCGATCAATATGCTCTTGTCGAATCTTCCGGGCCTCAGCAATGCCGGATCTATTATATCGGGGCGATTGGTGGCGGCGATTATCACAACGCCGTTCAACGCCTGAAGGCCGTCCATTTCTGTCAACATTTGCGATATTACACGCTCGGTGACTTTACTGTCGTCGCCCGTTCCGCGCTCCGGAGCTATGGAATCGATCTCATCCATGAATATCACGCAAGGCGCAGCCTGTCTGGCCTTTCTGAATGTTTCTCTGACTGCTTTCTCGCTTTCGCCGACCCATTTGTTGAGGAACTCCGGTCCGTTAACCGCAATGAAATTCGCTTCACTCTCGGTTGCCACGGCTTTGGCAAGCATGGTCTTTCCGGTCCCGGGAGGACCGTAAAGCAATATGCCCTTCGGAGGCTTGGCATTCATGTGCTCGAACACCTTTCCGAATTTCAGGGGCCACTCGACCGCTTCCTTGAGTTCTCGTTTCGCATCTCCGAGCGCACCGATGTCATCCCAGTACACACGCGGTTTCTCGATGAGCACTTCGCGCATGGTGGAAGGTTGCATCTCCCTCAACGCAACATTGAAATCGTCCCTGTTGACGTTTATCCTGTTCAGTGTCTCGAACGGTATCTCGTCCGTCTCAAGATCGAGGTCAGGAAGCACACGGCGGAGGGCGGCCATGGCCGCCTCCTTAGTAAGCGCCGAAAGATCGGCACCCGCATATCCGTGTGTCAGATCGGCAAGACGATCAAGATCGACATCATCGGCAAGCGGCATGCCTCGTGTGTGTATCTGCAATATCTCCAGACGGCCGTCCCTGTTGGGTATGCTTATCTCTATCTCGCGGTCAAAGCGCCCCGGTCTTCTCAACGCTTCGTCTATTGCGTTCGGACGGTTCGTTGCACCTATCACCACAACCTTTCCGCGCGCTTCAAGTCCGTCCATCAGCGCAAGCAACTGTGCGACTATACGCCTCTCCTGTTCTCCGGAGACCTCATCGCGCTTGGGTGCAATGGAATCGATCTCATCGATGAATATGATGCTCGGAGCGTTCTCCTCCGCTTCTTTGAATATCTCTCTGAGTCTTTCTTCGGATTCGCCGTAGAATTTGCTCATGACCGCAGGTCCGCCTATGGAGATGAAATTACTGCTCGTCTCTCCGGCGACCGCCTTGGCAAGCATTGTTTTACCGGTTCCCGGAGGGCCGTGAAGCAACACGCCCTTAGGTGCCTCCACACCCAGTCTTTTGAAGAGTTCCGGGTGTTTCAGCGGCAGTTCGATCATCTCTCTGACCTTTCGGACCTCATCGCCGAGCCCTCCGATATCTTCGTATGATACTTTAGGGATGTCGCCGGCTTTGTTGTTCGGTTTATCATTTATCTTTACGACCGTTTTCGGCGACATTATGACGGCATCCGCCGCCGGCGTGAACGACGTGACCGAAAGATCGATCTTGTTTCCCATGATATTCAACGATATGATATCGCCTCTGGAGAACGCGCGGGACTCCAGCATCTGGCGTAAATAATCTTCGCCGCCCTGAAGTTTAACTCCCTCGGTGGGCGAGAACGTTATCTTCTCGGCGTTCTTTGCAGCCACCTTTTTAACGTCAACACGCTCATCAATGCTCGTTCCCGCGTTGCGCCTGGTGGATCCATCCATTCTTATGATCCCTTTGTTGGCATCTTCGAAGTCCCCCTTAAGTACTTTCGAAACCGTTTTTTTATTTCCGTGTATCTGTATTATGTCGCCGACATTCAGTTCAAGTATGTCCATTAATGCGGGGTCGATCCTTGCGACCCCTCTGCCCGCTTCGCCGGGCCTCAGTTCTGCGACTTTCAATGCTCTGTCTTTCATTTACTTAACCTCCTTTCTGCATTTTTGTTTTCATTCGGTTGGCGTATTGGTTATTACTTCTATATATATTTTTCTATGATTTCTGACGGCTGTGTTAATCATTAAGGTCGTGAAGATATGCCCGTTTCGTGCTGCACACAGAGCGATCGGAGACATCCAGACGGGAAATTCATGCACATTTTTTCTAAATTGAAAAACTAATTTCTATATTTATTATCTTTTTTCAAGCATCAAACAGTATTTATACTTCTCTATTTAAAAACTTGGAAAATATATGCATTGAATCAGAGGAATCCGCTGTCGTGAGTATGACAGTACGAGGTGAGTAGAAAAGTCAGGTCGGAAAGAGCGTCGCAATGAAACAAACTTTGAATGGTTTGCAACTGAGAAACACCCGCTCTTTCACGAACCGAATGCGATACATATCACAGCAATGAGAGGGAGCGGATCCCCCCTCTTTCTCCCTCTCTGTTCTTATTCTGCCGAAAATCTCGGTACACACCACATCCGCATGATGTCGTAAATAGCTTATGCCCGAACCATGCCGCAACAGGACTCACGATTGTTCGGGAGACGTTAAATTTTTCAATATCGGATCGCATAAATGAACAATGCCGAACGCGCTGTTTTGCCGCGCCGGTTGCCGATGTCAAAGTTTTTCCGGACCACGTTGCATGATCCGTCCGTTATTTGGGTTATAAATGTACATAATAGCACATTGATGTACAAAAAATTAATATACCGATGCCAAATAGCACAGGATATGACAACAAAAGACGATATTCGTATTACTCTGTCGGAGAGCGAGATCCCGAAGAAGTATTACAACATGGCGGCAGACCTGAAAAATCTGGCACCGATCTTACATCCGGGTACGAAAGAACCCGTCACGGAAGAAGACCTTGCGCCGGTATTCACCAAATCTCTGATCAAACAGGAACTGTCGAAGGAAAGGTACATTGACATTCCGGACGAGGTCCGTGAGAATTACATATATCTGAACAGACCCAGTCCGTTGCAGAGAGCAACGCGCCTCGAGAAATATCTCAAGACACCGGCGAAGATATACTTCAAAAGAGAGGACATGAGTCCGCTCGGCAGTCACAAAGGAAATTCGGCATTGGCGCAGGCATACTACAGCGCGAAGGACGGCATCAAGACCATAACCACCGAAACGGGAGCAGGACAATGGGGAACCGCATTGGCATTGGCATCGAGTATGTTCGACATCGACTGCACGGTGTTCATGGTCCGTGTCAGCTACGACCAGAAACCGTTCAGAAGGACGATCATGCAGACATACGGCGCAAAGGTGCACGCATCACCCAGCTTGGTAACGGAATACGGAAAGAGGGTGCGGTCAGAGCATCCCGACACATCCGGATCGCTCGGCATAGCGATATCCGAGGCGATAGAAGCGGCGGTGAAAGATCCCAATGTGAAATACTCGCTGGGAAGCGTTGCCAACAGTGTCATGATGCACCAGACCGTCATCGGCCAGGAAGTGATGGAGCAGATGAAGAAAGCGGAGATCGAGCCGGATCACATGGTGGCATGCGTAGGCGGCGGCTCCAACTTTGCCGGATTCACGTTTCCCATGATGAGGGAGAAGATGCTCGGTAAAACGGAATGCGAGTTCGTTGCCGCGGAACCGCTGGCGGCCGCAAGTCTGACGGAAGGAGAATTCAGGTACGACTTCGGTGACACCGCAGGAACAACGCCGTTGTTCAAGATGTTCACGCTCGGTCACGAATTCATACCGTCGGCGATACACGCCGGCGGATTGAGATACCACGCAATGTCTCCGCTCGTGAGCGAAGCATACAGTCAAGGACTCATGTCGGCGCGCGCATACGACCAGACGGAAACTTTCGATGCGGGCGTATTGTTCGCGAAGACCGAAGGCATAATACCTGCACCGGAATCAACGCACGCGATAAAAGCGGCGATAGAGCTGGCACTGGAGGCAAAAGCCGGGAACGAAGCGAAGACGATAGTGTTCTGTCTGTCCGGTCACGGTCTGCTGGATCTTGCCGGATATGAGAGGTTCATTTCGGGTTCCCTGGAATCATCGAAGATTAACTGACACCACCCCGCCCCCTCCTGACAGAGGGGGTTTTTCTTATTTTTTCCGTATACGGCAATGTTCCCGCTCAATCTCGCTCCAGGAAACGATAAATACGGCACAGCCGTACATAACACCGTGCCCGGCATACTTAAAGAAAATTCCGTAATCATTACGGATCAGAAAGAAAGCAGCCAGATATATAACAAAGGCAACTTCGGGTATCCGATAAGCGGCGGCGGTCTGGAACTCGATCTGATAGAGGCAACTTTCCTGCTTGAGGCGGGGCGTTTGGAAGTCTTCAAAGATGATGAGAAGATGACATTCGAATCGCTTTTCACGCACTCATCAGCGGCATCCGAAGGATTCGACATAAGATACATGGTATACCGGGACATAAGGCAACGCGGTTTCGTTGTCAAACCGGAAGAAGATCTCGATCTGTCCGTTCTCCCGAGAGGAAAGATGTTAAGCAACTCGCGCCCGAAGTATCTCGTGAAAGCAGTTTCGGAGAGAACGGCCTTCAACATTGACACGTTCATGGAATTGGCCGCGATGACCGGCTCCAAGGGAAAGGAACTTCTTTACGGGATCGTTGATGAAGAAGGAGATACGACATATTACATTGTATCCAAACGCGAACTCTCCGGTTCAATGGCTCCGAACTGCGGCAGGATGCAGGCGAAAGGCAAGCTCATAAAGGACAGGGTGTTCGTTTTTGATGATGCATCACCGGTACATACGGGCGGAGCATTCGGCAAAATGACGGACGGCGTTCTTCAATTGTCTTTGATAGAAACATGCTATCTCATGTCCAAAGGCATGATGGATGTGACATCGGAGAACGGCGACATGTCTGCCGGCAAGATGATGAAATTCGGAAAGGGTGCGCAGGACGAGTTTGATCTGAGATTCAAAGCGTTCTCGGACATGAGAGATAACGGTCTCGTCGTGAAGACCGGATTCAAATACGGAACGCATTTCCGTGTTTACGAGAAACATCCCGATTCGTGCCACGCAAGATTTCTGGTACATTCGGTCGACGGTTCGCGAACACTCATGTGGCCCGAAATATCCAGAGCCGTCAGGCTTGCGCACGGCGTCAAAAAAGAGATGCTGTTTTGCCGTGTGAAGGACGGCACCGAATATTTGGAATTCAAAAGATTCCGTCCATGACGGACCGGCTTCTGATTTCATCTCATACAAAGACGGAAAAAGACCACCGGCGCACGGTTGCGCCGGTTTTGTTTAAGGATATTATCGGGTATGACGACAGGCCGCGGCTATGATCAGGAGTATACCCGCAACGATCGCCAACAGCAACCCCGTCCCCGTCGAATAAATGGCCGTTGTCATGATGTCTCTGTAGATCCAGCCCTGTATGACGATGACAAGACCCGAAACGGCGAGTGCGACCCTCAATCCGGTACTGCTCCTTGAGAAGCAGAGGATCGATGCGAGAAACGCGCATATCAGTAACAGAAGAATGATCGTCGCATCAGTGAGAGCACTGAGCCTGAGATCGCTGAGACTGAGATTACTGAGATTGAAGTTATTTACAAGATCGAAACCCGTCCAAGACGTGGCCGTACCGAGAGAAACCCAGGTAAAGGAGAACCCGATCAGGCCTATTACCACGGCAACTATTCCGATGATTCCGGAATTTTTCATACTGCTCATTTTTATCCCTCCGGCCTTTTTATTCTCATTTCCATGAGAACGGAAAAGGTCTGACAACTATTGTTTATAAGGTATTCAAGTTATCGGTGCGTTAAACAGTCGGGCACAACCTTAATTCTGATAATTTCTATTTTGTTCGATATCGATTCGCGCATGTGACGTTTTCACGCATTCCGGGTAAAAATCCATCCGGCGGGCAGGGCCGCCGGATGTTATGTCGGCCGTTTCACTTACAGCTGTATCTCTATGCCGAGTTTTTCGGTCAGCTCTTTGTAACGGTTCCTTATCGTGACTTCCGTGACACCCGCCACATCCGCAACCTCTCTCTGCGTCCTGCGCTCGTTGCAAAGTATCGACGATATGTATATCGCCGCCGCCGCCACGCCCGTCGGTCCGCGCCCGGAAGTAAGCTCCTTCTCCGACGCATCCTTAAGGGTCTCGGCCGCTTTGCTCTGAACCTCGCCGCTGAGTTTCAGTTCGGAACAGAATCTCTGCACGTAATCCTGAGGTTTCGTCGGCATGAGCTTCAGTTTGAGCTCACGAGTCATGAAACGGTATGTCCTTCCTATCTCTTTCCGTCCGACGCGGCTTGAGCCGGCAACTTCATCAAGCGTTCTCGGAACGCCGCATTGTCTGCACGCTGCGTACAGAGATGCGGCAACAACGCCTTCAATGCTCCTTCCTCTTATCAGGTTCTTGTTGACGGCTTTCCTGTAGACCATCGCCGCCGTTTCCCTGACGTTTCTGGGAAGTCCCATCGCGGATGCCATTCTGTCAAGTTCCGAAAGCGCAAATGCCAGATTCCTTTCGGTCGCATTGGAAACTCTGATCCTCCTCTGCCATTTCCTGAGACGGTAGAGTTGCGCTCTGTTCCTCGTAGGGATGCTCTTCCCGTAGCTGTCCTTATTCTTCCACGAAATCTCCGTGGACAGTCCCTTATCGTGTATCGTGTAGGTCATGGGAGCACCGGTACGTGCTCTCTTCTCGCCCTGTTCGACATCGAACGCCCTCCACTCCGGTCCTTGATCTATGAACTGATCATCAAGTACAAGTCCGCAGTCTTCGCACAGCAGTTCCCCCCTCTCGTAGTCGCGCACGAGGTGTTTTCCCCCGCATTCGGGACATTTGTCGACCTCATCAGCTCCTTCTCTTATTTTTGCCATGTTGAGTCACCCTCTCAAAGTAGACCTTTTTGCCGGATATGTTGACGAGCACGGATTTTTCGACCGGTTTCACGGTCACATAGGGACGACTGACGGGTCCGAAGACTCTTTTAACCACCCCCACCTTCTTCTGTTTCGCATCGTAGACGGAGTTACCGTGCTCCGGTGTCACATCGCTTCTCACGATGATGAGCCCCTCGCTCGTGACATCTTCCACAACACCCAAAACATCCATGTTCAATACCTGCGGCGCGATAGCTTTAAACTATCGGTTTTGTGCAACGATATTTTAACCAATATTTAAAGGTTTTCGTCAAATTTATATTCAAGCAGAAGTTTTTCAATAATTCGGAAAACACGCCCCGATATCAACGCGTCATGTTTCCAAGTGGCTTCATGGTGCTCGAAATTGTGAAAAACAGTGCGACGGACGCATGAAAGCGTTCCGACAGACACATTAAAATGAGAAAATGGCGGAGATCCGCCGTTTAACTCTTCATAACGGCCACGAGGAATATTCCGACGGCCACAAGAGCACCTATCAATGCGGCAACAATGTTGAATATGGCACTCATCATGACATCCCATGCCGGTACCTCAGCGAACAGAGATACGTCGCTGAATCCGACGAGCCATGTCCAGATCAGTCCGATGCCGAGGCCGATTGCCAAAAGACCCACTCCGACCTTCCGGCTTTTACCGCTGCCGAAATATGCCGTGAACAGGCCTGCCACAAACATGACAATCGCAAACACGAACACCACGATCGTCAGGAAATCCATCCAATTCATCCATTCCACTTGAATTCCTCCAAACAGTGTACCGGCATCTTTACCCGTACCTTATTCTTTAATACGGCAACATGTTAGATTGTATTTAACATTTGCCTGATTGTCGTTTCGGCGGTACATACACCCAGACCGTTGCGGCACGGGTGCCGCGGACGCTTGTCCAGTAACGGAAATGTTTGAGCATCGCGATCGTTGCGAAACGGTCAGACGCGGTCCAGCCATTTTTCATATTTCGGGACTTTTCCTCTGACGACGTCCGCATACTTCCCTGCCAATTCCTTTCCGACTTTACCCGGTTTCCCGTCACCTATGAGACGATCGTCGATCTTGGTGACAATATTGATCTCGGCGGCGGTACCGGTCATGAACACCTCGTCGGCGGTGTACATGTCTATCCGTGAAATTTCCGTTTCAATGACATCGTAACCCAGATCGCGGGCAATCTCCATGATCGAATTTCTTGTAATTCCTTCAAGTATGCTGTCTGCCGTCGTCGGTGTGTACAGTTTCCCGCGTTTGTATATGAATATGTTCTCTCCGCTGCATTCCGCAACGTTCCCCTGCGCATTCAGCATGACAGCCTCGTTGGCACCTCTTGTGATCGCCTCTCTTTTTGCAAGGCAGGATGTCACGTAAACACCGTTTACTTTTGCGCCCGCCGGAGCGGCGAGGTTCCACGGTCTGAACCAGGACGAGGTTATCAGGGCCGCACCCTTTTCCGCCGCTTCCTTTCCGAGATACGAGCCGAGATAGATCGCCGTTATGGTGAATTGGACGGGCACGTTTATGGGATTGAGGCCGACCGCCTCTCCTCCGAGGAAGACGCACGGTTTCACATAATCCACCTTTCCGTTTATGCGGACCGTCTCCTTTATCGCTTCCGCTATCTCTTCCGCGGTGTACGGGAGATTGAAGCACATAACCTTGCAACCGTCGATAAGTCTTCTGACATGCTCTTTCAGCCTGAAGATGGCGGGACCCTCGGAGGTCTCATACACTCTGATTCCCTCAAAAACACCTGTGCCGTAGTTCAATGCGTGTGCAAGGACGTGAACCTTTGCGTCATTCCAATCAACAAACTTTCCATCCATCCATATCTTACTGGTCTTTTCCATCTTCTCCACCTTTACAGAGCATTAAGCGCTTTCACGTATCTCTTCGGTCTGGTGCGCTCTATTATTTCTTCGACCTGTGCGGATCCGCCTATCAATCCGACGTTACCGTCCGAAGTGGATATCAGCGCGTATGCGGATTGCCCTTCCGGAGGGACAAGCTGAACTTCGCACACATCCTCAAGCCTCTCGAGTCTGGCCATCGCCGTTTCCGCCGCTTCCTTTCCGATGACGGAGAGCACGATTCTCGCTTTACCTGGAAGTTCACATTTCCCGACGACTATTGTCTCAACGTTTATCTTATTGCGCGTGAACTCACCCATCGCACGTTGCATGACGCCGAACTCATCCTTTACGATCATTGATATGACATGCATGATCCATCACCGTGTTTGAGTTCACTATCACTACGTCACATATATTTTTTGTCAATAAACGTGTCTCGTAGTAAAAATCACGGAGCGGACGGCGCGACCGTACGCGTGTTACAACGGACGACACCGACGGCAAAGCAAGATAATAACTGAAAATGATGTTTGTACCATTGATTTTATACCATCGTCGCTTTATTGACCATTATGGCAAAAGTCGTCATTCTCATGGGTAGCAGGAACGATCTTCCGGTAGCAGAGAAGGGAGTATCCATACTCAAGAAGTTCGGCATCAACCACGAACTCCACGTGGCATCGGCACACAGGACACCGAAGCGCGTCGAAGAGATAGTCGTGAAAAGCGATGCCGACATATTCATCGCAATGGGCGGAGTTTCCGCGGCATTGCCCGGATTCGTCGCATCTTTGACGACGAGACCGGTCATCGGCGTCCCGGTGAGCGGCGTATTGAATCTGGACTCTCTGCTCTCGGTCATACAGATGCCGCCGGGGATACCGGTGGCGGCGGTGGGTCTCGACAGAGGAGACAACGCAGCACTGCTGGCAGTGGAGATCCTGAGCGTGGGAACACCCGAACTCAGGAACAAGATGGCCGAGTACCGCAAAGAGATGGAGAAAAACATCATTGCCGACTCGACGGCGGTGTGGTCCAATGTTTAATGCGGAAGCATTGGTAGATACGCAGGTCAAAAAGATAAAGGAAAAAGTCAACGGAAAGGCGATCATCGCCTGTTCCGGAGGCGTTGACAGTGTGGTGTCGGCGGTGATTGCAAGCAAAGCCGTCGGAAACAGTCTGCTTGCCGTCTACGTCAACACCGGGCTTATGAGGAAAGGAGAGACGGAAGAGGTCCGCGGCATGCTGGAATCTCTGAACGTCAATTTCAAAATCCTCGAAGCGGCCGATATATTTTTCGAAGGACTCAAAGGGGTCAACGACCCCGAGGCCAAAAGAAAAGTCGTCGGAGAGAAGTTCATAAGATGTTTTGAAAAAGAAGCGAAAGAATTCGGTGCGAAATATTTGGTTCAGGGAACCATTGCGCCGGATTGGATCGAGTCCGGAGAAGGCGGTCACAGCGTTGTGAAATCACATCACAACGTCGGCGGCATACCCAAAGAGATGGATCTTGAACTCGTTGAACCTCTCAGAGATCTTTACAAGGACGAAGTGAGACAGGTTGCACGCCGTCTCGGCATCACGGTATCGGAAAGACAACCGTTCCCCGGCCCCGGACTGTCGGTCAGGTGCCTGGGGGAAGTTACGCCGGAGAACATTGAAGTTGTCAGAGAAGCCTGTCACATCGTTGAGGACGAGATCCGAAAAGCATCGGCGGACGGGAAGATGGAACTTCCGTGGCAGTATTTTGCAACTCTTCTTCCCATGAGGTCGGTGGGAGTCCGCGACGGAAAAAGGGTATACGGAAAGACGATCGTTGTACGTGCCGTTCTGTCGAAGGACGGAATGACCGCAAAATGCGCTCAGATACCGTTTTCCGTTCTTGAATCGATATCGGCGCGCATAACAAATGAGTTGGGCGACAAAGTCAATCGCGTGGTATACGACATCACGAACAAACCTCCCGCAACGATAGAATGGGAATGAGATCCGCCGGACGCGTCCGGTAAAACTTTTTTTGAAAGATTTTATGATTGGCTGAGTATCTCAAGCTGACTTATCACGTTCCATATCAAGGTTCTTCCGTGCAACGGGATGTTCGGGTCGTTCGCAAGATCGTCCAATATCATTATGGCACTCGTTGCGCGCACGTCCATCGCATCCTTTGTATCCAGAAGCCTTACCTTCGCATCCGTTGCGCCTTTCCTGATGTTCCTCGGCACGGAACTGTCATCGGCGAGAATATCCAAAACATCGGTTATTTGTTTGACTTTGTTGGCGGTCATCGGATTCACCTAACCTTACATGGATTCGAACTCTTCCTGAAGATCCATGGTCATCTGTTCAAGTACTTCTTCAAAATTCACGGACCGGTACTCTCTGAGGCCGCCCAGTTCACTTTGTATCTTCGCAACGTAATCGTTGTTCTCCTTTATGAGTTCCACGTTACACAAAACCTCTTCCATAAGACCCACCTTCCGGATGAACGAGTGAATAGTAACGCAGTATATAATAATTATTAAGAGGAGTTAATGAAATCTTATGAAAACCCCCGGGCCTTTACGTCCGGCGGCATATTTTCCGCCTGTTTACGCATGCCGTGCTGAACAGATCGCACGCGTGATACTCACGCGAAGCCGCCATGACCGGTTCATTTTATGCCGGAGTATTATCTTCAAACTTGGACAGAGAGATCGAAAGTAAGATAATCCATACCAAGGCCACCGCCGCATGTAACCAAACAATGGTGTCCGGGCCCCGGAAGAAGAACCAAGAGATCGCAGTCATCGAAATGAAGAGAAGTGATGCAAAAAATGTGATCGTATAAAGTTCGTAATCGGGCTCCGTCAGATCCGTCTCGATCACAGAGCTCGTATCGATGTTGAACACGGAAAGCCCCATCTCGGCGCACAATCTTGTAACATCCGCCTTTGACATAAAGATCGCATAAAACATTAACATAAAAGAATTGAGAATGAGGTAAGGATCGGATATCGGCAAGGGAGCAAGAAAAAAGAAAGAACAGGACACAAGGATCATCAATGCGAAAGGTAAGCTTCTCTTCCATTTTCTTAAGTAAAGGTGACCGGCACCGGGGATCCACGCCAAAGCGACCGCAACGGTTCCTTTCTTGGTATTCGCATCGTCCTCATCGCTCATATACCAAAGCCACAGAAGTATCGGACCAACCAATAACGGCAACCGTGACAGGAGCAGCATCTCATCATCCTGAAATAACCTTGATGCACAGATCAGAGATGCCAAGACCGTCACGGCAATTAAAATAACGTATCGGGCTTTCATTTGCGTATCACGTTTCTTATACACACCATGGTAAGGAGACTTCTTAAGCGAATCGCCCGTGAGTTCCACGTTTGGCTCAGAATACCGCACTTCGGTCGGCTTTGCACCCGAATTGATGTTTCCGCCTCCGGAATCGGCAACTTTCAAGAGATTTTAAGCGCAAAACCGTGTTCTCTTCTTAATCTTTATATACAATGCCCTTAATCCTCTGTTTCGCTTGTAGGAGAGCTTAACGGCTCGCATGTACTACGAGGAGGAATTGTATTGGCAGAAAAATCGACCGTAACGGCTGTGCAGAAGGCACTTGAGAGTGCAAAGAAGCGCAAATTTACTGAGACGGTTGAGTTGGCCATCAATCTCAAGGATGT
>Ga0123353_10003847_pt1 | contig 19161 bp, 10 predicted proteins | sample TergutLab28metaG_3_FD_92763 | JGI IMG/M metagenome (GOLD analysis project Ga0123353, IMG submission 92763) | Labiotermes labralis P3 segment gut microbial communities from Petit-Saut dam, French Guiana - Lab288 P3 | ecosystem: Host-associated > Arthropoda: Insects > Digestive system > Gut ... | reverse complement strand
TTTACTACAGAGAAATATATGCCGACGCACTGTTCAACCTCCGCGCCGAAGGTGTTCAACCCTGCCGCCGCGACTGTTCAACCTCCGCGCCGCAACTGTTCAATCCTGCGCGCCGTATTCAGTCTGCACGCACACAGATCGCGCACACATCCATAATCATGTGATTTGGAATAGTACAAGTATTGACTGCACAAGAAAGTGGCGGGACTTTTTTCGTTCCGCCCGCGCGCTACGACGGCTCAGTGATATTCTGTGCGTGGAGCATGGGTTATCTGTGATTGAAAACCCTTCGCCGGGGCGCGGCAAGCACTATGGCGAATGGTTGGGCGATAAGAGACTGGTATCATACCAAGGCAGACTCCGTGCTGCCATAGACACCGCGCTTGCGCAGGAGCCCGCTTCCTTTGATGACTTTCTTTCGTACATGAGAGGGTCAGGGTATACGGTCAACGCGAACCGGAAGCACATTACCTTCCTCCTGCCCGGTCAGAAACAGGCAACACGCATGGATACACTCCGGGGGGAGCATACCGAGGCGGCTGTCAGGGAACGTATTGGGGATCGGCGTGCACTCGCTTCCAGCAGTAGAGAGACAGCTATAACGGAAGCGGGCCCGAGGCCAAGTCTGCTGATTGACATAGAGGCTATACTGCGACAGGGCAAGGGCGAAGGCTACGCGCGTTGGGCAAAGGTATTCAATCTCAAACAGGCCGCGCAGACGCTTATCTATCTGCAGGAGCATGGCCTTGACAGTTACGATGCCCTGAAAGAAAAAACAGCGGCAGTCAAAACACGTTTCGGCACTTTATCTGACAGAGTTAAAGAACTGGAAGCCGGATTGAAAGCCAACGCGGAACTGCAAAAACATATCGTAACCTATTCCAAAACACGCGATACCTATACGGCGTACCGCAAGGCAGGGTATTCAAAAAAGTTCCGCGATACACATGAGGCTGATATCCTGCTGCACCAGACGGCGAAGAGGGCATTCGACGCACTCGGTTACGGCAAGGACAAAAAGATTCCGTCCGTCGCTTCCCTGCGCGCGGCTTACGCCGCCGCTCTGGAAGAAAAAAAGAAAGCCTATGCCGGATACCGGGAGGCCAAGGCCGAAATGCGCGACCTGCTTCTCGCCCGCGAGAACGTCGAGCGCCTGCTCAACATTCCCGATGGTGCGCGCGAACGCGAACCCGAATGCGCGGAGGTTTAGCCTGCGGTCGTACTCAAAATAGCGGCAAGGCCGCGTAGCCGTCGCCGCAACGCGGGGACGATCCGGGGGTTCGGGGTTCTCCCCGACAAGCGGCAAGCGCATGGCAGGCTCCTTGGAGTCTGCCATGCCCCGCTTGCGCGACCGCCGAACTTATACACAGGTGTGCATAACTTTGGTTATACGCACATTTTAGTTATACACGAATCAGCTCTGGTGCAACCTACCGTTAATACAGCATGAGAGCATTCCAATTGAGCGGCGAGTGTTTACTATATGCACCCCAACTCGACTTGAAAAACCACATGTGCTTTTTCAAATTCTTTTGGAGTTGTTATATCCTCTCGTTCATTCGTCTTTACCTGTATCGTCTGCCCTTGGTGATTATACGCAGGCAGACAAACAATACCAAGAGGATATCCATTCCTAACGGGACTATAATAAGCAAAAGTGGTATGGTTGAATTCGCAGAGATATTAATGGGTTTCCTTAGGAGGTCGGGAAAAACGTCTTCGAGGGTGTGTTCGAAATCCGCCGTATAGGCGATGATCCAACCGTCATTGCGAATATGCAGAAGCGTCGCGTTGTCCCACACAATGAAGTGTTGCGTGTTCGTGCTCTTTTGGTCGGAAACGATAAGAACGGGTGTGTCCCCCGGGCAAAGCCACTCCGCGTCCCCTTCGTCTACGCCCAATGCTACCAACTGCTCCTTGCCGTATACCGCCAGCGTTACGTACGGCGATTCCACGAGGAGATCGTCCATGCGAAAGAGCGAATCGTTGACGAACATATAATGTTTACTCTCACCCCCTCCGTCAGATCCCTCCGGATCATGCAGGACGAACGAGGAATGCCATAGCGCATAATAGTCGCTTGGATCTTTGAAATCCATAGCAAGGGGGTTCTCTGCGACAGGGGGAACGAAAAAAACCTCCTCCTCATAATATGGGTCTACGTCATCAAAACCGATAAAATCGAGGATTTCCTCCCCTTGAACTTGTTCGACATTCCCTGCTTCTTGCTCCACTACCTCTTGCGGCGAGGCGCAAGAACAAAGAAGCATACAAAGAAGAAAGAACGATACAAAAAGCGTGCTCTTTTGTTTTCTGGGATGTATTTTATGATCGTACATGTCTATCTCCCTGTTTGTTTAGAAATTCGTTCATTTTGCCGGAATATCCCGAACGATATTAATGACACCATCGTTGCCTTGGATAACCTCGTAGAAATTTCTAGTACCACCGTTAATCATCAAGCAACCCACGGACCAATGTCCTTTTGTATCAGCAGTTGTTGTCATCTTAGTACTACCTTTATGAATAAGTATCTCTTTGCACTTCGATGAAACAAAAGCATCTTTTCGGTTCCACCTTAATGCAGGTAGTTCTTGCTCGTCATTTTTCGTATTTATATGCCACGCATATCCATGATCCGTACCACTTTTACCTGTATAATGGTCTGTTTCATGGTGGAACCTATATTCTCCGTCTTGTAAAATTGCAGGAGAGAGGTTTCGCTCATCGTGACTATCGTTGTAATACGCCTTAGGCACATCCGGCAAGGTACTACATTCAGTAAATACTGCCACCAACTTCTTGTTTTCATAAACAAGGAATATAGCATCATACTTTGTGCTCGAATCCTTGTATGATCCATGCTCCGCCGCATATACCCGAACCCCATCTTCTTTCATGCCCCAAGCCCAGCTCTTGGCAACATCAGATGCAATGTGGGGATTGTTTTTATCCCCATAGATTATATCGGGCGCCACGGGTGCTACATCCGTCAACGGCTTCGGGTCGAGATACAGTTGATTTAACCAGTACCCTGTTTTGGGATCTTTGCAACCCCCGACTTGTGCAATCTTTTTCCCGCCATATGTATAGGTGCAAATCACATTCACTGGAGTGCCCGCGCGCAGTACTGCGACCTGGTTCTTGAAATCGCGGTCGGAATACACTTTAACAGGATCACTTCCCAAACCCACCCAACGCAAACCCTTTGTTTCGCGATCCTTATAGCTTGGATTCTTCTTTACCGTCAAGGTGACTTGCTTTTGCTCACTATCGTTGGTATTGTTATACCGCGCATAAAAGTAGATTATATATGTTCCTGCCGCCAAATCTTTCGTGGGAAGATTACCATAGTCCGCAAAGGAAAATTTATCTGCAGTGGTTTTCCTTTGGTGATCGCTTCCAAGCCAGTGATCCTTTGCGTTAACATTTACAATGCGATAATTCACGACCCGCGTTTCGCAAAGCGAATCAAAGACTGCTGTCGGACTTTTTTGTCCGAACCCCCAAAAGCCTCCCCATTTCAGATTGAGCGTTTCCCCTTCGGTGATTTCATATGCTCCACTATCTGGGAGATCCACAATACGCGGCAGACTGTTGGATCCGCCCTGTCCTGGCGGTGTCGGTTGCGGCGGCGGATTCGGCTGCGGCTGAGGAGGCTGCGAGGGGGGAACCGCACTCCCACTGCTCGGCGGTGGATTGCCCGCAAAGAAAGCTTCCTGAAAGATTTGTTGGGCTGTTTGTTTGCGAATAGTGATTTGCTCTTCCATGTTTGAAGGTCTTTCGTAATTGCGACAAACATCCTCTGCGGCCTTGACGGTCGCCTCGGCCGTCCCCTTTGTCTTGCATTCGCGAAGCCATTTTTGATACACTTCGTTTTCAGATCCTTTGAGTTCTTCCACCCAAAGTTTACACTCGACCGAAAGTGCTTCTTTCTTAGTAATCGTATCCTTTCCGTTGGCTTCAATAATGTAAAGCGTCATTAACCTCTCTAATCTGGTGTAATATGTCCACTGCGCAGACCCTAGACCAAAAAGACTTTTGAACCCATCTTTCTTCATTTTCTTGACCATGTTATCTACTTCGGACAAAGAAAACCCATTGTAGATGTACTTATAGCTGTATTTTTCATAGTAATTAAACGTTTCATTTAGATATTTCCATCTCGGCTCCGGTTCCCGGATTCCTTTTTTTGCGTTATATATCATGCTATCTTTGCTCGTGCCTTCAAACCATCCCGTATTGCCTTCGTGATAGATATTTGCCAATACGCCAACCACAAACGCAATATCAAAATTCGCCTGCACCAAGTTGTTCGCAACACGCAGCATTGTTTCCCGCCTGTCGGAATTGGCGACGGTGGGCGCGGTAGCAAGTTTCTTCAGTGCATCAACGCTTTGAGTGGGCACCGTAATTGTCGTCGGTGGATTGCTGACCGACTGCTGAGAGCCATTTCCACGGCTCATAAATACCGCTCTCAAATTTCTAAATTCACCTATAGCTTTCAACTCATAATCCTTATGATCCGCTGTATGCGCGCAAAACAATGGGTTGCCGTCAATATTTTCCGTAATAATGATAACATGATCGTAGTAATCTTTATCTCCAGTCCTCTCCCAAAAAACGAGATCCCCGGGTTGTAGTTCTCGCCAATCGAGGGGGTCACCAATCATTGTGTCTCTAGTTTGATAGCCAAGAAGCTTTAGGTAATCAAATAACGTGATGTTATTGTTCCAAGAAAGAGTGCCCGGCTTCCAGCCTATATTGGTGGCTTCCTTGCCGACATCGTATTTGCTGACGAATGTGGTGGTGTTATCACGAGGCAATCCACCCGCCTCTAGGCACTGTGATACGAAGTTGGCGCAATCGGCACCAAGACGGGAGCCATATTCTTCGGTGTTAGTTTTTTCCTCGTAATTTTCGCTGGTACTCTCCGATGACCACTTTCTCGCATACGCAACCGCCTTCCATGGATCATACGTGCCTGTGACGGGAACAGATTGGGTGCCCGCCACAGTAAAAGTGAATTCCAGCCAAGTTTCACTCGGCGGATTTATACGCGTGGTTCTCACCCCAGCGCGGTATTTTTCACCAGGCTTAAGCTTGGATTTGTCAATAGTGATGCTCCATGTTCCATTGCCTCCTGCAACGTTCTGACGAGTGATTGTTTGTCCCACTCCCGATGGGTTGCTAAAAAGATTCAGATCAAAGGTGACTTCATCAACCCCGTTTTCATATTTTCCTGTCAAAGTGAGATTCGCATAAGGCACTGTTTGCCCGTCTTGATGGCTGGTCAAAGTCGCTTTAGGAACTTGCGTCGTTGTGCCAGTATTGACAGACCCTCTTGTCGGAAACTTTCCATCGGTAATTTCAAAATGCAAGTGAGGGCCTGTGCTATCTCCGGAGTTTCCGGACTTAGCTATTGTTTTCCCTTGGGTTACATATTGACCTTCTGAAACAAGAAAGCTCGAAAGATGACAATAGGCAGACCAAGTTCCGTCATCATGCTTGAGGTAAATATACTTGCCAAAACTCTTGTTTCCCAAATCTTGCACTCTATAAATCGTTCCGCTTTTAGTAGCATAAACATTTGTACCAATTGGAACAGCGATGTCTATTGCATGACCAAGCACTCTCTTGCCTGTGTCGGGGTCGACAAAAGTACTTGTGCTGTGAGCAGATGTATCGCCTTGGGTGATCTCCCCCCCCTCGGTAGGCCATATCGGCTCAGAGCTCCCCGCTGTCGGCGGTGGGTCGCCAATAGGCGTTGGGGTATCGGTGGGTGGAGCAGACGTACCCATCCTGTTTGCATCAAAGAACACCTCCGCATATGCTTTACCACCGACCGTCACATTGATCGCTCGAACCGATACCTTTCCGTCACTCCAAAAGTATTTGTCCGTAACGGTAAACGAGCTGCCTTTGGGAAGAGTGCCGATTCTATCTGTGAGGTCATTCTTACTGTATGCTACAATACCTTCTGCATAATTTGCATAGCGAGTACCCGAAATTTTCTCGGTGCTTGTTATATATGGAGTGTTTGGATCGGGCGGCGGGGGCGGTTCATTTCCTCCCACTGCAGTAATGGTTATTGTAACGCTCCTTTTGCCCGTCTCATAAACTTTGCCGTCTTTTCCGACAGGTTTGAATATAACCTCACTGGTTCCCTCTGTGAAACTGTTGTTCTTGTAAGTGCTTTCCGCTGCGGATAGGCCGCCGAGAGAGTATTCCTTTCCACCACGCTTTTCAAATACGTCCACTCTGCTTGTCTCACCATTTACGGCATAGGTGAAAGTAAATGTGCTGCCAACAGTGGCGCTGCTCTTATCCACTTTTAGGCTCGTTATCATTGGTTCATTGGTTTCGCTCCTTGCCGCATAGAACAAGCGTGTTGACCAGCGCGAATCATAACCATTCGCAGACGCCTCAATCCCTGCGCGGAAACGATGTCCGACGACGAATTTGCTCAATTCTGTTGCAGTGAATGTATATTGACCGGATTTCAACGATGATCTGTCAAAAACGATTTGGTGCTCGCACTTCTCGTCCGTAGAGCTATCGTTTTTCCTGTAGGTGTCGCAGGAAGCGCCGCCGTTACCACTTGCGCAGACATGATCCAAGTCGCGTATGCGCAGACGATAGCTGGTGGCGTTGCTGTCCGTTTGCCATTTGAAGGTAACATCCTTATCGACAAATACAGTATCGTTATCTCTTGCCGGGGTCGTTATTTTTGGTTCGCCTAAGTTCTTCGGTGTTGCCGGGGTAACCGTCAAAATCTTGTACTGGGTGTTGTCCAAGACGGCATTATTCCCGTAAACTACGGCATATACATAATATGTTCCGGGGCTGAGTTGCGAAGTGGAGAAGTTTGCAGAGGGATTGGAACCGGTGATTCCCTGCTTTGCTAACTCATAGCCTGTGCCTGATGCAGTGGATTTCTTGACATAAAAATCAGTATGCCCAAAATTCCCGCCTATCGTTGCACTGACGGTAAACGAATTGCCCTGCGTTACCGTGGAGGGACTTAGACTCATGGATTTGACATACCCATCCCAAACCGTTGCCCTGGATTTCACCTCCACGTAGCGCGTGGCATTTCCGGCACTGCCGCCATCCACCCAAATCTTCAGCCATCGCCCCGCGACCAAATTCTTCAACTCGGAATAGGTGGTTTCATTCATGGTGATGGAACTGCCTGACCAGTTAATGCCGTTCTCGCCGAAAATATCCACTCCCAATTCATTGCTGTTACCGGGATCTGGCACCCCGTTCAGCAGTTTCAGCTTGATGCGGACGTTCGTTGATCCGCTCCAGCTTATGGTTAGGTTATCACCCTTGTAATAGGAGGATCTGTCTGCGGGCGATGTGATACTAAACCCCGCGGCGGTGGACGCCGCCGGAAGGGTTGCGAACAGGAACAGGATTACCAAAAAAGTGGCGACAATGCGTGTGGTTCGTTTCATTTTTCGTCCCTCACAATCCGAAATTTGATAGAGTTTTTTGTATTTAAAGTGTCAAATCACCCATTATTCATAAGGATGATAGAGGGGATATGGATATCATCCGCTCTCTGACTGTAAGAAGTCGCTTTATCTGGTGCTGCTTGAAAAGCTGTTCACCACCCCATATTCTGCCAATCTGAGAGTGTCATCGTAATGTACCAGTCACCATCAATATTTATCAAGTTAAAGGTCTCTGTCGAACTGTAGACTTCGCCATCCACTTCAATGGTAAGCAAAGCAACAACGGTGGCATGGTTGTCATCTTTGTATGTAGTAGATATTTCTTCAACTGCAAGGGAATACTGCTCTTCAGCATACGATGCGGCATAATCTCTGAACAAATCCGATATATATGACATAGACGAGCCGGAAAGCAAACCACTCATATCCGGGATGTCAAGTACTCCGCTAAGCAGCCCTAACCCCCCATAGAAGGTGTCCATCATTCGCGGATCATAACAATCCAACATGGCTTCCATGTCAAAATCGTTATAGGCATCCACATATCGCTCCACTGTATCAAAGGGTTCGGCTGTACCGCAGGCTGTGAATAATAGAGCAATTATCAACAACAAAACGGGCATGAAGCGAACTCTCACGTTATAAAATACATTTTTCAATTTTAGTTTACTCCCCGTTCCCATATATTCATTTCGTTATGGATTTTGATATCCATATAGCGTAAATTCGGTTAGCGCTATCCATTCGCAACTGTGGTTGGTTCCATGTGAACCGCTCAATATCTCAACCTTAACTTTGCGCACGTTGCAAACCGGTTGAGGAAAGGTAAATTCTTGCTCTTCATATGGGGTGGCAACGGCGTCGCACCTTGGGTTTAGAAAGCCATTTGCCTTGTTATAAGTCTCTTCGTACAAAGAAGTTCCTGAAACATCATAGAGCGTAATTCGAATTGCATCTGCCGCCGCACGCGTTTCTCTATGAGTCTCCGGGCAACCATTAATGATTGTAAATTTCGTTATCGTATAATCTTTCCCAAAATCAATAGTCATACTGGGAGTATTCTCGTCATTTTTCTGTATCCATGCGCAAGTGGTTGGCTTTTGATCTACAGCAAATTTTGCTCCTTGACCGCCATGAAATAATGTACCAACGACATATGGAGCTTCTGTTGGCACAATTATAGCTGTAACTTTCGGCGTGGGTGTTGGCTCGGGTGATAGCGTGGGTGTCGATGTTGGCGGCGGCACCGGCGTCGGTGCTATCGTCGGCACTGGCGTTGGTTTGGGCTCAATTATTTTTTTTGGTAGTGCAGCGAACACAATACAAATTACTGATAATGCTATCACAAGTAGAATGCCGGAAATAAAGAAACTAAACAATCGCTTTGTGCGCCTGTATGTATTTATATCTTTTTTGCAGCGTTCCTCGTACTTGTTAACTATGCACGCATATATGATCCAGATTATGAACGATGTAAGCAGGAGTACTATAATCAGCGGCGTCAATATCCTTATTACAATACTTGTAGAATCAAGACGGGTGGCAACAGAAAGACTGCCCATAACCAAAGAAAGAATCCACCCCAATATGGGTGTCCAACTAGCAAGTCCAGGTTTCTTAAAAAAGCCATCTAGTCGATCTTTACGCTTTGCCTGTGCTTCTTCTTTCTTAGAAGGACGATTAAATTCAACAGGAAATACTATATTTCCTTCTTGCTTTCGTTCCATTTTCACCCTTGTAGCCTGCCAACGCCTTTCTTCTTCTCTATTCAGCCCGGATATCATTTGCGGTTGTGTATACTATGCAATGCGAATCCAAGCTCTACTCCGCAATCAGCTTCCCTTTTTCCTTGCAGATGTAAAAGCCATTCTCGAATTCCGCAAGCGCGGGATAGATCAAGGAATAGCGCTTGGCATCACGAGCACCTTCGGTATCCAACCAAAGTGTAATTCCTATGTCGAAAAATATCTGCTCCGTTTCAGCATTACAAGTAGGAACAATGTAAATACACCCAGAATGTTCTACTGCAGCAAACTTTGAATAAGTTGGATTCTCCCATTGAACGGTATACTTAAACATTGGATTCGATGTGTCCACTTTTAGCGTTTGAACCGACATGCATCCGCCCGCAAGGAGAGCTTCGCTCCAAGTCTCGAAGTCTTTTCTCGGTGTGCGATTATAGAGTTGGATGAAGGCTTGGCAGTTCTTTTCTTCCCAGAACGGTTTGGGGGGAGGAGGGGTTGGCGTTTCCGCTAATGCCGGATCTGTTTCGCAAGCCATTTGCGGGTTGCTCGTCTCACGCGCTTCCAAAATACGGGAGAGACGTTCTTCCCAAGCTTTCTGGTCACGTTCGTATTCTTCTTGCCGCTGTCGCTCACGCTGTACTCGAATTTTTTGTTGTTTGTTCTCCCATTCTCTCTGCCGTTCCTTTTCCTGCTCTGCACGGCGCTTGCTATCTTTATTCATTTTCACAAGAATGAAGATGAGGAAGATTGCTGCTATCAGCAATGCTAAAACAAGCGCCGGCAGCAAAAGATTTTGCCACGAAATGGGTTCGCTCACTTTCAGTTCTTGCTCCAATGTGGCATCCTCCTTTGGATTGACATCCATTGTTTCTTGCATTGGTTCGTTTGTTACATTTGGGGAGACCACCTCCAGCGAGTTATGAGGAATCCAAATGTAGATTTTTTCTTCGGGCGTTCTGCCATATGCAAGCACTGCTAACGCATATTCTTCAGGCCATTTCGGGGCATCCGCAGCACCAGGCAATGTGGTTTGAATATCCTCTGCAGTTGGCGGTATTTCCGGCGATTCTCTTGGCTCAAGTGGGTCGTTCGCGCCGGTTTCTGTTTCGTTCGTTTCAAGAGTCTCTTCGATAGCGAGTGCGGGGAAATATAACACATCATCCGCAAGTAACAGTTTGCTTGAATCATCCACGGTAAATCTTGACTCTTCGTTTAGAAAGAACGAGCCGCTTGTGGCAGCAGGTTCTGCAGATAAATTGAACCAAATCAAGATATTGTCCGGTGCTAATCTGTAAAGACGTTCTCCTCGGCTAATATGCTCTTTTACAGCCAAATCCGCTTCAACGGGAAGCAAATCAATTAGAACGGTCGCAATACCATCTGTATAATATGGGAACGCCACAAGCGGGGCACCGGCATACAGAATCCTCTGTGGCTCCGATTCGTTCGGCATCAGTACGCCGGTTATTTCTTTCTGCGGTAACTGATATTGCGCATCAACGGCCCTCGCGAATAGAATGGGCACCATAAGGAGCAGTGCCGCTAAAACGGCAACTGCTCCTACAAAGAATTGTTTTGCTCTAATTTGCATGACTGTTCAGTTCCTCTATCATCTGGTTTTTCAGCGCGCGCAGTTCCAGCATAAAGAAGGACATCCTATCGCGAACGGCTTCCCTCTTATCTACAATGGACTTGATGTAGGTATCCAGTTCTGTTTCGCGGTCAATTCGCCAATCGTTCCACTGAACGGGGTAGAAGTTATTCAAAGAAGCGATTTCCGCAATCTCACTGCCTGCAATTTTCTCAGGCGGATATTCGATAGGAAGGAGTTTCCCATCGTCCCCATAAGTCTTGCTGATAGCCGCGTTATATGCACAGATGAAGCGGATGAACTCCTCATTACCAATACCACCGTCGAAAGCCGAAACACCCTGTGAAACCTTCTTTTTCACAAGCAGCGCATCTCTCTCCGCACGAGCAATTCGCTCTCCCTTCTCATCGGTTTCCCGATAGATGTTTTCAGTAGAGAGATAGGAACCTTCCTTGTTCTTGAACGGCTCCCCGGCAAGCGTGATGTTTTCAGCGCGCTTACCCACAAGATCCAATTCAAAGCCACCGAACATACCCAATGCAGCCTCATGCTTGTTCCATTTGCCAGTGCTGTCATATTCCCGGATCTTTACGTCCATACCGTTTGCCTTGCCATCCTGCAGCAACGCGGTTTTGAAGATGATTCCGAGAAACTTTTTCATGTCCTCGGCACCGGAGGCGGTTTGCATCCAGTTCAACACCTTAGAACCGTTGCCGGAAAACTTCAAATCAAAGATTTCCTGCTTGGTTTCAAAAGTCCGTGCAAGCATACCGGCATAATACACCGTAGCCGCAGCGCCCAATGCAAGCACTGTCAGAAACCTCTTTTGTTTTTCGCTAAGATGTCCGGCGAAGGCCAACGCTTGTGGCAGAAAATCTCCAATGCTGCGATCCAGTTTTTCCTTGGTGTCAGGTGATACGGGGAAAGAGCTTAACAGAGCTTCAAAGTTCGCCGGGAAGTCGGTTAGGCTGTTGGCATATGCCACCACGCTCTCTGCCATACCATGCGTCCGTGTTGCTTCCTTATCTTTCTTTCCACTGATAAATTCCGACAGCGTATCTAAACCTGCAACTTGAATGGTGGGACACGCAAGCAACTGATACAGTGTCGATTGCTCTATCAATTGCTTCCTGTTCGCAGTTGCTTTTGAAAGCGCTTTCGCGATGGGTTCCGCATCCTTTTTCAGCACATCCACTAACATATCGCGCGCGCCAAATTTGATAGAACTCTGGATTGCACGATAGCTCGTTCCATCTGCCTTCTCCCAAATGAAGAAGTCTGTCGATCCGCCACCGATATCAATAATGCAGCAAACTTCTTGCCTCGTATGACGGATTTCAAATTCAGAGTATCCATTATAGAAGAACTGTGCGGCTGCTTGCCCCTCTGTGATGCGAATTAATTCTCCGCCTTTCAATTCCAAGTAATCCGTGCAGGAGGCACCACCGCCCTTTAGGATGTTAAGTACCTGTGTTTGCAGATAGCCAAGATAAGTGTCTGGGTCCGCCATCGCGCCGGGATAGGACGCAATCACTTTCAGCGTGTTGCACTCGTTATATAGTGCGTCCAAGGCGATCAGTTTCGCAAGATGCAGGAAGATGGATTGTAATCTCTGCATCATGGCGACATTATCGGAATTCCACTTCAAATCCGAACGCACTTCGCCTTTTGTCGATATTTTATTGGGGTGATAGTTCGGATCCCGTCTGTCCGGCGCATAAATTTTGTGGAATACACGAGCATCAATCAGATGCTGTCGCGGATTGGTATACATAGTTGGAATCAAATCGAATAACAATGACTGGAATGGTGTTCCGATGTCAACCTTATCATTATGAGGTACGAAATAATCCACAAAATAATCGGTTTCTTCTCCGCCGAATACTGTTTCAGGCGTGTCCGGCAAATACCAAACAGAGGCAGAACCAAGATTTGCATTTTCACCTGTAATGTTGAACTTTTCAATATTATTGCCACCTATACGCTTATATAGAACGGTGGAGGATGTACCGAAGTCAAGAGAGACCGCGTAGGTTTTATCTTCCATCTCCACAATCTTACGCTCCGGTGTAAGCGGGACATAGCCTATCGTTTTCCCACTTCCTGCGACAACTTTCAACTCAGTTGGGAAGGTGTCCAAGACATAGTAGTGTGCTTTTCTGCTAAAAATCTCTTCTGTTTTGCTGATTTCATGCGTTTCTTCGCGCTTTATATCGTCATTCGGTACAAAGCGGTATGCATGCTCTCCGCTATTCTTGTCCACGCCTTTTTCCATACTGATAACATAGTAATTAGTCCACGCAGAGCGTTCTGTGGTCTTGCCATCCTGTGTTGCTTGTTTCGTAACAAGCGGTTGGCGCGGCCAGACGCCGCATTGGGAAAGTGGCAACATATCCAGTTTGCTTGCGGGAACATATATTATCTCGGTAGACTTCTCGCTCTTCTCGTATATTTTTGAGCTTTCATAAGATATCAAACTGCCGCTGCGATCGCGGGTTGCAACGGAGATGTTTACCTCTATCGATTGGTCGGGATTCTCTGTTTTTATGCTGTATGTCACAGCCCCCCCAAACAGTTTCAACAGATTCATACCCTGTTCGCGCAAGGGCATCGGGATGAAGAGTGTGCCTTTTCCATCTTTTGTTGGCATTGCCACTCGCAAATCTACGCAACTGGAACAGAGATACGGTGCAACTTTGGATTGCAGGCATAATACCTTTTCCAAAAACAATTCATCACTGAACAAGAACGTATAGCCCTTTGCCCGCATTTTTTCCAACCACTCGGAGTGTGGCTTTTTGTGTTCAGTACGAACTTGCTCCAAATTACGCCCGTCAAGCACGATGATTTCCTTGGGTTTGCGCCCGGCGATGCTTTCCTTGTCCGTATCAATCCAAAGAACTTTAGGATAAGCCGATATGGTTACATCAGTGGCTGAGTCAAATTGCGGTATGGCAATCAACGATGCTATGTTGTGAATGCCTAATACGTTCGGCAGATCCGCTTCGTCCACTCCCGGGAATTGGCGCACCGGTTCCGGATGCAGAGCAGTATCGAAACGCGCTAAAAAGCTGTCATTGTCATAAAGTCTCGCAGCATCCTGCTGTTTCTCTTTCGGGCAATAGGAAACGTTCTCGGCCTGCAGCTTTACAAACTGGCGGAAAGCTTGCAGCCAAGCACGAAGTAGCGGGATATGCTGTGGACATTCTTTTTTCATAAGCGCAATAGGCGAATCGTGCGGCAAACGAACGTTCTGTATGCCCGGTACAAACATTTTGATCCACGGCACATCACGCCCATACGCTTTCCAAATCGCATCCCAAGCGTTAGCAGCGGGCACTACGATTGTGCATGGGGAGCTATGCGCGAGAGGAACCGCTTGTTCTTCGCCTTTGCTGTTCTTATACACCATAACGTACAGAACCGCGCTGTCCCAAGAATACCCATCGAACAGTTCTGCCTTCCATGGCGTTTCACGTGGCAGGGCTTTTACCAGTATCCTCTCCAATGGTGAAAGATTAGAGATTGAACCCGCATCCCCTTGCCGATACTTTTCCAAATTGACCGACTCAATGACCCTTGCCCAATCAATCTTGTTCTGCTTCGGGAAAAATGGGACAGTACGTATGTCTATGCCTATGGACTTGGACAGCACCAATACCGCCAGCATGGCTTGCCATTCATATTCCACTTCGGCACGGATGGCAGCAAAGTGTTCATCTTTCGCTTGTCCCTGTGCGCTTTCGCCGTCGAAAACTGTGTTAAGCAACTGTGCCTTGTAGTAGATATCCGGAATAGAGCGGATATCGCGTGCTGCTTGCGCGCTGACATCAAGTATCTTGCTGATATCCTTCAGCTTGTCGAATTCATGACCAGCATCTGTCCCCACAAAGGAACAAAAACTTGTCTTTATGTTTTTATCGTAGTTTTGCGCGATTTCCGTATTGATACCGCTGAGTTTTGGGAACCACTTCATACTATATATCCTCCAATCCTTCGCCTCAGTTTTTCCACGTGCTGGAGCAAAGGTCCAGCACACCGAAGAACAGGGCATGGTATGATTCTTGCAGATTTCTGTGCGGGTGTTTTTTCACCTCGTTAGCAAGCTCAAAAATGACATCACTTACGCGCTTGCTATGCTTTTTCGCGGTTGGAAAAACTGTGCGATAGGATTCAACCGGGCGTTCGCTTGTATTCAAATCCACTTCCAATTGCTCAAAGCTATTGCGAAACTCAAGTTTCACTCCATTACTTTCCAATTCCAACAGCCAGTTCGTTGCTTTTTTTGCAAACGCATCCACAGAACCAAGATGATCGTTCCAAGCAGCCCCACGATCCTCAAATACTTCCCTAATGTAATCATAAACCTTAAGATTTGTTACGCCCTGCCCGGGCTTTTTCGCAACAAGTATTGTCCATGTAAGACAGAACATCTTCAAACGTTCCAGGGCAATCTTTATGGCTTCTTTATAGGGGAAACAGTCATAGGAGAAATACCCATCGGATGGGTCGCCACTCGGTTCACTCCACACCACAGCTTTGTCGCGCACCTCATCGCCAAAGAAGTGTACTGCGGAAAGAGCCGTCACCAAATCAGCGGGCATCGCAGGATTGTTTTGCTCCTTGCCACCACTTGCGGGGACTACGCTCTTTTTGTCTGCTAATTGGGCATCCCCATTGGTTTCTGCACCAACCAAGTACACGGTCGTTTTGTGCGGTTTGTCGGCGCTGCCGTTAAAATGGTTCAAAAACCCGGAACTCGCATAATAACGCAACGCAACCTTACTGTTGAGCGTCCATTTGTTCGGATCAGAGGGGCATACGCCCTTGTCGTCCGTGAATCTGTAAAATGGCAGGCGCAGCAGAAAGCCCATGCTTACACCATTCTTATTACGCAAAGATTCCGTGCCCAAATCCTCATAAATAGCGCGGGAGATGGTGGGTATGCCGCTGGCACCCGTACCACCGAACAAGGAGCCTGTGAACATGACGCGATTATCAGAATCATCTCCGCCAAAGGAGGCCCGCAAAGCGCGCCGCCAATATTCTTTTCCATCGTCAGTTTCAAGGTTGGTTGCAAACAGCAACGCGCCTAAGCGGGGTTTTCCAAAAAAACCATGTTCCAAGGGAACCATCATATCGCTCAATTCGCGATTGGTTTCCGCATCATCTGTATCGATGGGTTTGGTAAACAGCGTATCCAAGAGCAGTCGGCTGCGTTCGTCCCCATTCGCTCGGTGATCCTTTTCCACAAGCTCCGTTAACGTGGATTTTCTATGCAAATCCACAGAGGAAAGAAAAGCGTTTGAAACCCCTCCATCATCCACAACCTGATATTTTATAGGCGTGGGATTCCAGCTTTTTTTCTTTTTGCTGTTGTAGGTATCAAATAGTTGCTTTAAACCATAATCGCCTGCGTAGTCCTCAAGCAGTGATTCCAATCGTTTATAGTTTGCATTGGAATTGTCCGTATCCACTACACGGAGGTTGTAGGTTAGCGGAGCGCTGTCTTTGCCTTTCTTCTGCACCCAACCGGGCAACCCTGTTAAGGCAAGATATACAAAGGACTCCAATGCTTTCGCACCGCTGCCGCCAACTCCGATAAATAATCCGTTCATATAATTACATCTCTCTTTCCAAATCTTAATCGTGTGCGCCTTTGTTCAAGGTTTCCCAAATCCAACCGCGCCGCCCCTCGCAAGTGATGCCGCAAGCCATAAAGAAGTACACCAAGAACATCAGCAAAAAGCTTGTGCCCATGAGCGCATAAAGCTGATTGCCGATTTTTTTCAGACCGTTGTTCCCGATTAGATCCGATAACAGACCAATCAGCGCTTTAGGATCAACTTGTTGTATGATAATGATGGCTACAAAGATTAAAAGCGCGATTACCAACTGCACGATACTCCAAGTAGTCTGCGATCGAAAACGGCGATCATCATATTCCGCCGTGCGATGATACTTGCCGTAATAAACCACATTCATGAACCACATCAGCAAAATCAAGAGCATGCAGATTCCTACGACTATCCATGTCGCGCCATCCTGTTTCGTTCCGGGGGTAAAATCAAACCACCCGATGACAGTACCCAGAACTAGAATCAGCTCTGAGACCAAGAGACATAGAATGTTTCCCAACCAACTTTTCATTTGATTTCTCCTTGTTATTTTTTGTTCTATTTTTAATGGATAAGTCCGCTACTCATCCAAATCCATGGATTGCTCATCAGGGACATCTGTAGGGCCAATTTCGATGATGTCAATTTCGTTTTCGCTAAAGGCAAACCACCCATTATCATCCTTCTTGGGAGTGCCCGTTACATAGGTATAGTAACCATCACGCAGAACAAACCCCACCAAAACATATTGCACGATCTCATATTGAGGAGCCGTCATATCCTGCAAACTTTGTGCGCGCATCTTTGTAAGCCTTGACATGAAATCGGCAAATCCCAAAGTCTTATTGTAAAAGTGATAGTTAGGGGTACCCCCCATAGGCTCAGGATATTGTATCGCGCCAAAGTGTAGCCACACTAATTTATTATTGACTGTCGCCATCCTGTATGCACCCTCCTCCCCTCTAGTTCCGTAGGCCATCAAGTTCAGATCACGTGCTTTCCATTTCGCTTCTAAATCACGCAATTCTGGCCATTCAAAAGTCTCTAACTCGAGTGTTTTGGTCATAGGGATCTCGAACAGAAACAGAACGGGGGCATTTGGTAAGAGAGTGCTTGCGCTCATTTTCAAGCTAAGCGTAAGCTCTTGAGGATTGATTTCAAAATTCGAAAAATAACTGCTTTCAGATAACGATGTAGCAGCGCTTATACTGGTGCTATAAGCAGTGTTAGGTTCCTCATCATCATTCAAGCCCAAAGCTGACTCGCGATTGTCATAATCCGCTACAATGGCTGTAACTTTCAAAGCATCTCGGGCAATCTCTAACCCTGAACCACTCTGCGGTAACTTGATTTCAAAAGACAGCGACAGTTCGTTCTCTACTCTGTCACTATACAATCTATAAAATGGTAAATCTCCGGTAATAAGCCTGTTGTACCACTTTACATCTACGGGTTGCGAGGTCGCCGCCGCTTCGGAATCCGGTGCGGTAAAAGTTTGAACATCATAGATGTGTGACATAGCTTTTGCATATGGATTTGTTGGCGCATCTTTATCCTCCGGCAGGGGTAGTGTGAACGGGATCATGTTTTCACCTAAAATGATACCGCTTGACACTTCTTCGATAGATACTGCTCGGGGTAAGTTTGTATCCTTGATCTGTGGCGCGGTCGCTAACTCGAAAATATCGCATTTGTCACCGTAGCGTTTTTCAAGATCACGGATTTTGCTTGTGTACTCGGAAACCATATCGGCAGATCCAAACAGAATGACGTATACTGAAGCTATGCCATTGCTGCCTTTCAGAAACTTCTTATCTACCGTTATGCGCGCATTGCTGGTTAACTGACCATCCTCGGAAACATCTTTTGGTTGATTATACAGATTGCCTTTGTATTCGGATTGCAGGTGAACCACTGTCACGTTTTTCTCCGGGTCGAGAACAAAGGGACCCAATGCTTCTGCTAATGAGGAAAGCGGCATATCACTATTTAGATTCTCGGTTGTGGATAGATCGCTGACGAAAACAAAGAGCTGCTTATCATTTAGCGAATCTGCCTTTGCAATAAATTCCCGCATACTCGTTGTTAAGGGACTGTCGTCTCCGTCTTTTTCGCTGTCGCTCGGATAGGTGCCGCTGCGCATAACAAGTTTTGAGAACTCGGTGGCATCCGTGGAAACGGAATCACCTGAAATGCTGCGCAACAAATAAGCACTATATGAATCCTCGTTTTGCGATAAATCCGAAATAGCAACCGACATCGTATCTAAAAGCGAACCTGCATTGGCGAACCCCTGCATAGACTTGCTGTTATCCCAAAACATATATACCGTACTTGGAACTGCCGGAGGTGCAAAGTTAGGGTCTCTAAGCTGTTCGGGGAACGCTTCAATCACCTTGGCGCAATCAATAACCGGCAACGGAACGAAAAGCTCCACAGAGCCGCACCCTGCAAGTGGTATAATCAGAGCGACCAATAGAACTATAGCCAACAATCGTTTTTGCATACTTTTCACCACCATCGTTTTTATTTAGAAACAAAAAACAACCACTCTCATGCTGAAAACAGTTGCTTCAAGTTTTCGTATTCGGTTTCTGCGCGAAAAAAGCGCAGAGTTATCTACTGCTTGCTTGCTTGCTTGCTTGCTTGCTTGCTTGCTTGCTTGCTTGCTTGCTTGCTTGCTTGCTTGCTTGCTTGCTTGCTTGCTTGCTTGCTTGCTTGCTTGCTTGCTTGCTTGCTTGCTT
>Ga0123353_10003845_pt1 | contig 19165 bp, 10 predicted proteins | sample TergutLab28metaG_3_FD_92763 | JGI IMG/M metagenome (GOLD analysis project Ga0123353, IMG submission 92763) | Labiotermes labralis P3 segment gut microbial communities from Petit-Saut dam, French Guiana - Lab288 P3 | ecosystem: Host-associated > Arthropoda: Insects > Digestive system > Gut ... | reverse complement strand
TCATTTTTTTTCCCTAATACGTGGCGGGCGCAACTTTTAAATTAAACTTTCATTTAAAAGTTGGGATTAATGGTCAAAAAATCAGAGGTTTATTAGCTGCGAACTTTCAGCCTTGCACCCAACTCTTAAATACCCGCAAAAAAACAACTTTTTTCTTTGTCGCGGTGTTTCGTACGAAAATATTTAATCCCAAAGAATTATTTTCTGCGCTAAATACGTATTTTAAATATCCTGCGTTTTACTTTTTGTAAAACTAAATACTCTAAATCCGTATGTCGTTCAACTACAAAAACTACCAATTCTCAACTGGAGAGCATCGCGATAGAAATGTTATTTTCGCATACTTTCAATACTCATCTGTATTGAAAAATGATTTAAAAGAAAAATTTTCCTCAGCTAAATGGAGTATGTCTAAAAATTGCTGGTACCTGCCCGATATGAATGCCATAAGAGCCGAAATTGGCATGAACCCCAAAACAGAAGTGGGAAAAACTGTTATCAATCAAATTCATCCCGCTAATCAAAATGCTCTCAAACGGCTGCACGAAACACTTCTGCTTAAAGCATATAGCCCAAATACAATCAAAACCTACTGCAACGAGTTCGCCCAACTGCTCTACCTGCTCAATGATACGCCCGTTAACTCGCTTACCCCGGAACGCCTGCGTTCCTATTTTCTGTTTTGTGTGAAAAAATTGAAACTCTCCGAAAATATTATCCATAGTAGAATCAATGCAGTAAAGTTCTACTTCGAACAAGTACTTCGCCACGATAAACTTTTTTTTGAGGAAATACCCCGACCTAAAAAGAAATATATCCTTCCAAAAGTGATGAGTAAAAGCGATATCACGAAAATTTTTGCGCAAATAGATAATCTTAAACATTTGGTCATGCTTAAACTGTGCTACGGAATGGGTCTGCGCGTAAGCGAAATCGTAAATCTCAAAATTACCGACATCGACAGTACCCGAATGCTCGTTCTCATTGAAGGCGCAAAAGGGAAAAAAGACCGGTATGTAACGCTGCCAACCTCTATCCTCAACGATTTGCGAAACTATTTTCGCGCCTATCGCCCTAAAGTCTATCTGTTTGAAGGTCACTATGGCGGACAATATGCCATCCGCAGCGTCCAAGCAGTGTTCAAAAATGCCATGCGAAAAGCAAAAATTAACAAGTCGGTAGGAATACACGGTTTGCGCCATAGCTACGCCACTCATCTGTTAGAATGCGGAACCGATATGATTTTCATCCAGAAACTGTTAGGTCATAAAGATATTAAAACTACCGAAATCTACGCCAAAGTAAGCAACCGCCAATTGGGTAAGATTAGAAGTCCATTAGATGATTTGTGATGGGTGGCGAAAAACGCAATAAGATACATAAGATTCCTCTAAATGTCCTGAAATCTCTTACGGTCCTCCTCCTCCTCGTCGCCGCTGCTGCTGCTGCTGCTGCGCCGGTTCGGATGGCACAGTATCTAATATTGACCTTGGTGCAATGTCAATAATCCCCTCTTTGTAAAGGATTAACGAATCCTGAGCGCTAAAGGTAGAACTATCTACATCTTTTTCAATGAGTGATGGATCGATTTTCGGCGCCGAGAATTGACTGAACCGCGCCACATCAACCCCATACTGAATGAAATTGTCAATCTGTGTGCGAAGATTTAAACGGGTAGTGTCCACTACGGTTACATAAGTGGGTAGGTTGGTGTCTTTGTAAATAGCTTTTCCAATGCCGAATTTCATATTTTTCATATTATCTAAATCGCCTCTAAGGTTGATTCCCAATCTAAAAGGAATCGGAGATTTGAGTACGGAAATATGGTAGTCGAAGGTCATATCTAAATTATGAATCCCACTGATGGCAGTTTTATACCGATCTATCTCCATGATAAAGGGAAAAATCTCAATTTGGTTGTTTTTAATAAGAAGCTCAACGCCAATACTTTCAACTATGTTTTTTTCGCGGTTCTTAAATTTTAATGTTTTTGCAATCTCAGAAAAAGTTTCTCCATCAAGAAGTACTAATTCGGTTCCGCTTATTCTGCACGCCGCATTCAGCGTGGGTAATTTTATATTCATGGTCGTATCTAACGATGCCGTTGCCGCTACTTGACAATTTACTACACCCTTAAACGACGCCAACATAGGTACTAACGAATCTACCGAGGGGATCATTTTAATAAAGTCTTCAACAAGGATATTCTTAAACTCCAAATCAAGACCAAAGGTAATATCTTTTTTGCTTCGTGTGGCGTAAAGGGCGGTCAGATCAATTTCGCCCACATTCGTTTGGGCAGAGAAATCTTTGAGTTGCAGACAGCGATCTCGTGAAACTAATTGTCCTGTAAGTTTGTTGATAGTAAGGTTGGCGTATTTTGCATATTTCACATCCACCCAAATATCAACAGTAAGATTTGAAGGTACTACAAGCAATGATAACTGCTCTTTACCCTCATTCTCATCTTGAATAATCTGCTCTAAGTGGTCTTCATCGGCGGCATTTGCCACTGCATTTTTAAACTCTTCGGAAGCTTCGGAGTAAGCAGCACCGTTGTACAATGCTGTGAGTAATTGATTTATGTTGAGGGTATCGGCTTTAATTTCGGCATCCATTTTCAAACCTCTGCCGGTGGCTAACGCCCTTCGGATACCATCAATTTTTCCGTTCATTTTCAACCTCGATTCACCACATCGCACATCGAGGTTTTGCAATGTAACATCGTTGGTTGTGAAAGTAAGGTCGAGGTTTTGCAAACGTGTTCTTAGTGGGAAGAAGGGAGAAACCACTCTGCAAGAACGCGATTTGAGCGTTCCATCCACCGTCCACTCGCGCAGCAGCGCCGCAAATTCGGTATTTTTTATCTCCACATCTTCGCCTGCAAAGTCGTCCACCCGTCTGTTGCCTTGTCGTTGCTCTCTATTTCCGCCCGTATTCCGTTGATTGCCGGTTCTGGTTTGTTGCTGCACATTTTTTGAGGCTAATATGGAAATGGCAGCATCCCGAACAGTTACGCGGTTTCCTTCGGAAAACATGCTGATCTGCTTTGTTTCCACCTCAAAACGGACAGAAGGCAAGGTAGGGTTTTCTCTTGAAGGCAAAATTCTGATGTTTGTTTTTATATCTCGCAAACGCAGGGTCGTAGAATCTACATCGGAATATTCCAAGGTGTTTGCGGTAAGATTCCCAATCAAAGGCAATACGCGCGAGGTGTCGCCGGTAATGAGGGCATCGTTGGTGCGCATCGTTAAGTTGATTTTAGAAACGGCAATAATTTGTCGGCTCGGCATTCTTACACGCGCTGTATCAGATTTAAAGTCAACGCTTAACAATCTCGTTACCGTACCTGTATTTCTGTTTGTCCGCGTTTTGGTAGTGTTGAGTTCAACAAATGTTTTTTCTGCTAAAACACTAATTGAATCTTTGGGAATACGTACCCGCACTCTGTCGGCATTGAGTTGCACCACCAAGTTGTTTTTGGCTAAATCTTGCTGATTCAGGCGGCTCGCAAGGAAAGATCCTTCGGCATTAAAGGTAATATTTCCACGTGCGGTAATTCCCAAATCTTCCGGCGCAAATTTCTGCAATTCGCGCAAATTGGCAGAGCCGCTCAAATTCATGGTAACATTAGGGTCATCAAATAGATTTACAACCTCCATCTTTCCGTTTAGTTTTACAGCAAACGCATCAATATTAATTTTTCTTAATTGTACTCCTGATTTTTGTGGATAAATAGGATTGAAATGGAGTGAGGCATCCACCGCGATATTGTCAATTTTCGATTCTAAATCTTTGTAAATCAAGTGCCCTTTTGGAATTTTTAAATCGATATCCACAATCGGCAACTTACCATTCTCAGCAAATTCATAAACTCCTTTAATATGGGTATTTAGAGTGAGTATGATATTGGTTTGAATTTTATTTATCTCTTCTGAAAAACCTTCCGGAATAAGATCTAACAGCGATTGTAGTGGGATTTTTTCTATTTTACATTCCAAATCTGAAGTAATATCTCCTTCGTTGAGTTCAATGTCGCCATTCAATTTTACTTCGGGCAGGTGGGCAACGGTTAAGCAAAAATCTTTAAAACTAAAATCCTTAAAATGGTCGAGGTCGAGCCTTATTGTTCCTTTCAATTTAAGGGGAAGGTCGGTGCAATAGTTCTGTTTATCAATGGTTGCCGAAGCCATTCCTTCTATGTTCAGTTTATATTCTTTTCGGGGTTCTAAAATATCAACAGCCGCCGAATCAAGTGCAACGGAAGCGCTCATTGCACTTTTTCCAATCTCTGCATTGAGTTTCACATTAGAGCAAACAAATTTGTTAATATCAATTTTGTCCATATCAAGCGTTATATTCCCCTTCAAAAAGAGCCTGCCGACAGATGCCTGAATATCCATAGAATCGGGGCAGGAAATAAAACGCAATTTTGCGGGACCACGAATGGAAATACGGTCAATATTCAAATCTAACGGCGTATCGCTGCCGGAGGGTTTAATAATATCCCAGTTTGCCTGTCCCGATGGCGAGATGTAGCCGTTGATGTTAGGTTGTGAAATGCGAATACGCTGAATATTAACTTTCGATTGCAAGAGGTCTTTTACATTGAGCGAGATCATCAATTCCTTAAAACGGATCAGCGTATCGGCATTTTCCGGATGAATATCCGAAAAAGCCGTATCTTTTTTCATTGAATTAGAGATGATTTCCCCACCCACGAGTTTTACACTCACTTTCGGAAACTCTTCAAACAAAGAAACATGCACGGTGTCGAAGGTAACTGTTGCATCGAGAAATTCCGAACAAACCTTATTAACGATGGGCGTTAAACGCTTGGGAGTCATTAATAATATAATGAGAAGAGAAAGAATTCCTATAAGGACAATAATTGTCGATAATGAGAGGATGATCCATTTAATTGTTTTTCTCATAAAAAATTTTGATGCAAAAATAGTTTTTTTTGAATTATAAAATTTCTTTATGAATTTTCAAAATAAAAAGGTTAAATCATTTTTTCCATATTTTCGCTGTTCAAAAACAAACAGACTATGTATATCATTGGTATTGCAGGCGGCTCAGGCTCCGGAAAAACATCAGTAGTAAAAAAAATTGTAAAAAGCTTTCCCAACGAAAGCGTACGTGTTCTGTCGCAAGACGCTTATTACAAAGACAATGGTGTTCTTTCACAGGAGGAGCGCGAACAGATAAATTTCGACCATCCCGATTCGATTGAGTTCTCTTTACTCATTCAACATCTTCATGAATTAAAAACAGGAGAACCCATAGAGATGCCTACGTATTCATATATTACTTGTACACGACAAAAGGACACGATTCTCATTGAGCCCGGAAAAGTTATTATTGTTGAAGGTATTTTAATTTTTACTCATCCTGAGCTTCGCGATATGATTGATCTAAAAGTTTTTGTTGATACAGAAGCCGATGCGCGCATTATTAGAATTATTAAACGCGATGTAAATGAAAGAGGCAGGGGGCTAGATAAATCTATTTTGCATTATGAAAAATATGTAAAGCCAATGCACGAAACCTTTATTGAGCCTTCCAAAAAATTTGCGGACATCATTATTCCCGAAGGCGGGCACAATGCGAAAGGAATTGATATTCTGATTTCTAAGATTCGGTGGATGTTGCATGATGAGACATGCTCTTAAATGCTTTACCCCTTTTGCTTCTCACTACTCATAAACCACCACATACACATCTTCATTAGAACGTTGCAGATGCAACTGTTCGCGGGCATATTTTTCTAAAATTCCTGCCGTATCATGCTCTAATTGCTCAAAAGGATAAGTATTGTTAATTTGGTTTTTTGTATTGGCAATGTTTTCATCTAATTGCTTTATTTTTAAATTCAATTCCCTGTGTTTGTAAATGTTGTTTTCAGAGAAAAAAAGCAAATACACAAAAAAAGCAAGACCAGATACGATACTGATAATTAACATAAATATGCGATTCATAAGATTCTTTTTTTAAAATATGGGATGACAAAAATAAAAAAAATCCAATAAAAAACGTTTCTTTGCCAACGAATTGAAATAAAAATGTTTTTATTTTTATATTTGTATAATTCAAGAAGATATGGAAAAAAAGATGAATAGATTTGATGATAAGGATTTTTCACAAGGTGAGAATTTAGAACAATATTTAGATTTAGATATTCGAATTCCTGTAACGGAGGAAGCCAACAACATTTCGGAAAATACATTTCACACCCGCGGACTTACCGAACTACCCGAAATAGATGAACCCTATTGCAAAAAGTACAAGTTAAACTGTTGTAAACTGCCCACGCACGATTGGATAGACGAGTTAGAGATTGCGCCTTCGTTTAAAGCGTTTCCCATCTGCGAGGTTCGATTTAAAAACAGCCATAAAGATTTTTTTCTTCTTCCTGAAGAGGGAGAATTTAAAGTGGGCGACATTGTAGCCGTTGAAGCGCAATCGGGGCACGATATCGGAATTGTGTCTCTGCTGGGTTTAACGGTAAAAAAACAGTTAGCCAAGAAACGAATTAAACCGGAAGATGTCGTTAAAAAAATGTATCGTCATGCACGGGTAGCCGATATTGACAAATGGATTTACACTGTGGACCTTGAAAACACCACGATGCTTTCTTCACGTTACATTGCTTGGGATTTGAATTTGGATATGAAAGTAAATGATGTGGAATATCAGGGAGACGGAACAAAAGCCATATTCTATTATACGGCGGAAGATAGGGTAGATTTTCGTGAATTAATTAAGATCTTAGCGGAACAGTTTAAAATAAGAATTGAGATGCGGCAAATCGGTGTACGGCAGGAAGCAGCTCGTTTGGGAGGACTTGGCACCTGCGGCAGAGAACTTTGTTGCTCTTCTTGGCTCACGGGATTTCAATCCGTTTCTACTACTACTGCACGAACCCAACAACTTACACTTAATCCCCAAAAATTAGCGGGGATGTGTGGAAAACTAAAATGCTGCCTGAATTTTGAACAGGAAACCTATCTCGAAGAATTGAAGGCATTTCCGCAACCCAACGTACATCTCTTTACTAAAAAAGGAAAGTGCTTCTATAACAAAATTGATATCATGAAAAAAGTGGTTTGGTATCATTACGCAGACGACAATTCCACCATTTATGCTATTCCTTTAGAAAAAGTGAATGAAATTATCGAAATCAATAAAAACGGGAAAAAACCGGATACCCTTGAAGAATTTGCTATTGTAAATCAAAAGAAATTTGACGAAGGGATCAACTACAGTTTAGATGAGTTAAAAAATATTGAAGACCAGTAGAGATTACCTGCAACACCCGTGTTGTAGAAAATATTCATATACCATTTTCTTGTCCTGGTGTAATTGCTCAATAAGTTTATTGGTATCGGAAAAATGCACTTCATCACGAATTTTATGGAAGATTTGAAAGCTGATTTGTTGCTCGTAAATGCTCTCATTATAGTCAAATAGATGAATTTCAATCGTGGTTTCATGTAAGTCAAAAGTGGGTCTTGTTCCCACATATAACATTCCATTAATAGCTTGATTATTAACATAAGTTACTACGACATAAACCCCTGAATTAATATGTATTTTCTTGTCAATCAACTTAATATTAATCGTTGGAAAGCCCAATTCTTTTCCTTTACCGCGTCCATGGATCACTATGCCATATTTTTTTTCATGCATAAAAAACGTATTTTTTTTGGGCAAAAATATAATTTATTTGCTATGAACAAGTTTAAAAAAAAAAAAAAAAAAACTTTTTTAAATTTGTTTTTTTTTTTTTAAAAGTTTTTTAAAAATAAAAAAAAAAAAAATTTTTTTTTAAAAAAAAAATAAATTATTTTTTAAGAAAAAGTTTAAAAAAAAAAAAAAAAAAACTCTTATAAACGTGATTTTACTATATACAAAGTTTTTTAATAATCAAGTAGCAAAGTATTTTTTTTTGAACTTTTTTTTGTTCATTTTTGGGGAACAAAATAAAGGCAAAAAAATAATGTTAATTGTTTCACAATAAAAAAATTAGAAAAAGAATATGGGTGCAGAGGTGTCAAAAATCACAAAAGATTTCCAAAAGGTTTGGTCTAACTGCTTAGAAATCATACATGATAATATTGACGAGCAAAATTTTCAAACTTGGTTTGTTCCCATCGTACCTGTAGGTATTGACAAAACAACCCTCATACTACAACTCCCTTCTCACATGTTTTATGATTGGTTAGAAGAACATTACATCAATCTACTGAAAACAGTGATCAAAAAAGAGTTGGGAACTACCGGTAAGTTGCAATACCGCGTGGTCATGGAAAAGAAACCACTTTCTGCCGATTCGCAAACTATCAGTTTGTCTTCTAATCCGCGCCAAGCCATTTCCAATCCGCCCATTAATATTCCCATAGAGATCTACAAATCCGGCAATACAGAGATCCCCGCTCCATTTGTTGTGCCCGGAATAAAGAAACATAAAATCCCCTCAAATTTGGTAGAAACTTACAACTTCGACAATTATGTAGAAGGTACTTGCAATAGATTAGCACGCACAGCAGGCTGGGCTATTGCACAAGATCCGGGCGGCACCTCTTTTAATCCGTTCTTTATCTACTCTGACGTTGGACTTGGGAAAACCCACTTAGCACACGCCATTGGGCTTCAAACGAAAGTCAATTTTCCTAATAAAACCGTTACCTATATTAATGCCGATACTTTCTATCAACAATACTTAGAAGCCTGCAAAACTAAAAACCGGAACGACTTTATTTTATACTACCAATCTATTGATGTTTTGATTATTGATGATATTGAACATCTCGGCTCCGGAAGTAAAGTATCCACTCAAGAGGCGTTTTTTCACATCTTCAATCATTTACATCTACAAAAGAAGCAGATCGTCATCACTTCCGATAAATCGCCTGTGGATATTACCGGCTTTGAAGCACGCTTGCTCTCTCGTTTTAAATGGGGACTCACTGTGGAACTAACCGTCCCCGATTTTGATACACGTACTAAAATCTTACAAAAAAAATTAGAAAGCAACGGGATCACATTCCCCGAAGAAGTAATTACCTACCTTGCCCTGCGTATTACTTCCAATACCCGCGAATTGGAAGGTGCCATGATCGCCATCTTAGCACAAGCCTCTCTCAACCACCGCCCCGTAACTGTAGAATTAGCCAAAGAAATGGTAGATAAATATGTGAAAAGTACTGCTAAAGAGATCTCTATTGAATATATTCAAAAAATCGTGGGCGAATATTTTAATGTTACTATTGAGAAAATCAACGCCAATAAAAGAGATAGAGAAGTAGTGCAACCAAGACAAATTTGCATGTTCTTCGCTAAAAAATATACCAAACTACCACTATCAGCAATAGGAAACAGCTGTGGAGGCAGAGACCACGCCACCGTCCTCCATGCCTGCAGAACTATCTCTAATCTCTATGATACCGATAAAAAAATGAAAATCTATATTGATGATATTGATAAGAAGATGAAGATATAATGATTTAAGATTTAAAATTTAAGATTTAAGATTTAAGATTTAAGATTTAAGATTTAAGATTTAAGATTTAAAGATAGGATAGGACTTTTTGATACAATCCGGATTTTTTATATTTACATTTCCATAATTTTTAAATAATGACCACGCCATTACGAAACGGTGGTCGTTGTAAGAATCAAAATAAAATTCTTTGGGTAAATCTTTAATTCTCTTATAAATAGTTATTTTATTTTCAGAATATTTAACAATTTTTGTGAATTTCGACAGTTCATTTACCAATATATCTAAACGATTCGATTCTTTAAGATTTAGATTTTTAAGACCGTAAAGAGTCAACTCAAATGGATAACAAACCGCTAACGTTGCTAATACCATTGCAATATCAGGTGTGTAAGCGAGATCAATTTGTTCCTTTGTTATCTCAATGTGTTTTATGTGATGCACTTCAATGCCAACTTCATTTTCAACAAAAGAGAGTCCACATTTTATAAACCACGGAACAATATCAGCATCTCCTTGTAGTTTATCAAAGTGTAAATCTTTTAAAAGGTAGTTTGCATTTGGTTTCAGTAAAGCATCTGCCATCCAAAAAACTGCGGCACTCCAATCTGCAAGGTTTAATAGATGAGAATGGAAAAGCTCCTGTTCTTGAAGTATCGCTTGGGTCATACGGATATAAGGAGATCGTTCAATAGCAGTAGAACCAGCAGCGAACAACAATTTTGAATTTTGAATTTTGAATTTTGAATTTTCACATAACATCATCACTGCACTCACATATTGCGAAGTTTCCGATGTATCAATCTCAATATTATCAATTTGCAACGCTGCACCCTTAATATTCCATCCCTTCTCTGTTTTTTTGATATCTGCGCCATGCTTAATTAAGAAGTTTACTAAGGGAAATATCGGTCTTTCCAATAATCTAGATGTACCGGTAAGTAGCCAATTTCCGGGAGTTACTGCAAGGAGCGCCATGAGAAAGCGATATGCTGCGCCACAATCTTCAACATCCACCACACTCCCCTCCCCTACTGTGGCTTTCTTCTGTGAATCAATTACTTTTAAAGCATTATAAACAACTCTAATATCATTTGGGTCATGGTCAAAAACCGGAAGCAATGTTCCGGTTCTAATATAGTTCACTATAAGAGATCGAATTACTATACTTTTAGCGCGAGGAAGAGAAATCGAAATCGGGGTAAGCATAGCAAAGGCTATTCTAATCCCAATATTTTAACCCCTTGATTAAATCTAATATCTCGCGGAATACCTGCGCTGTTCACTCTATCCAAATCTGCTTGTAGGGTTTCTGAAATCCCGCCATTTTCTTCGCGATATTTTTGAGCAAACTCCAAATCGCCGTTTCCTTGCGTTACAATGATCAAGTTTGCCCAATCGTTCATAGCATTGGTAGCCATGTCATAATCAATCACATACTGACCATTTTCATTTCGGGTAAAAGCGCCGGCATTTTCAAAGAAGTTGAAGCACATCATATTGGCTTTTCCATGGGAACTTGCAGCGCCGAAGCGCACAGAGCGCAATATCCCTGCAATATAAGTAGTAATCGCATCTTCTTTGGTAATATTGGTAATCTCTCCCTTTTCAATCAATTTCATAACCATAAACAAACCCAAAATGTCGGCTTTTGCTTCTTCCCAAGATGTTTTCTCCTTGCCCATGGCAATATCCACACTTCCCTTACCATTAATTGTGTTTTTAATTCCCAATCCGTGTGCTACTTCGTGAAAAGTAACATTCCAAAAGAACGCGTCGAAGTTTAGATTTCCTTGTTGTTCGGGAGTAATAATCAACTGACCTATCGGCATCAATATTTTATCGAATTTTGCTTGCATGGCGTTTCGCAGTTGCAGTCTGCGTGTTCCTTTTAGAGCAGCAACCTCGTCGCTATTCGGTAAATTAATAGCAATGGTTTTACTACCCGCGTTACAATCGCCGGCATAATAAATGGCACTATAAACATTTAAGTCGGAAGAAGTACCCGGAATAAATCTCTTATATTTCGGATCACAAGGCAACTCTCTTTGCAATTTGGGAAGCATGGCAATAAACTTTCCTAACTCTTGGCTACGTGCTTCATCTTTCACTAACACAAATGCTTCGTACGATGCTTTTGCTTCCTGAAATTTATCGTCATAATTTTCAATAGGTCCAACAACAAAATCTAATTTACTCTCTTTCATATCCATCCACGCCATATCACTGATAAAATAGTCGTCGGTTAGAAATGCCTTCTTGCGCTCAACTAAATAATTTCTCATTCCTTTATCTTCTGTCAGTTCAATAGCTTGGTCCATCAATGCGCATACTTTATCTAAATCTTCTTTGTATTCATCTTTATACCAAACAGTTTTTAGGGTTCCGTCTTCGTTACGACGAAGCACTGTATATAGACTGCCCTTGTTCGGGTCGTTAAACGCATCGTACTCTTCAATCGTAATATCTTGCGGATAATATTGGCATCCGTCGGGTTTAGCACTAAAACCGGGAACAAAAGGAAGATTATCGTTTAATCTTTCCCAAGGTCCATAATTGATCTCTACAAACTCTTTCATATAGGGATCGGATATGGTATCTAAAATCGTTTTATCGCCAAAAGTTTGCTTCCAAAAAAGTTGATCCATGATATCGGCAATTTGGATAAAAATAGGGATCAATGCTCTCTCTTTTTCTGAAAGTTGTAAAATCAATTCAGGTGCACTGAGGTCAAAGAATGCGAATTCAGCAACTTTATTTTGCATATCACTTTTCATTTTGGTTTGTTTTGATTGGCAAGCGGAAAAGCAAAGGGCTAAACCTAAAATAATGGGTACGAGTGGGGGGATTTTTTTCATAATAATATTTTTTTATGTTGATGATTTCAATAACAATTTACTTTCTCGGATAAATGGGTTTAAAGTCATCGCGTCTATTGTGCATACGATTAGGTTCGTTGGTATTAGGTGCTTCGGGTTGGAATCTTGATAATGTGCTTGATTCCAATCTTTCGGCAGGAATACCTTTACTAATCAAATAGTTTTTCGCAGCTTCAGCTCTTCTTTGACCCAATTTATAGTTGTAAGGATCTGTTCCCAAATCGCAAGTATTGCCGAAAATCACTAATTTTATTTCCGGGTACTTTTTCAAAATTTCAACTTTCTTATCCAAGTCTTTAATACTTTGCGGTTTCAAGATTGCTTTATCCAAATCGAAATAGATAGGACCAAACAAGATATCCACTTCTTCTTCCGGAATGTAATCAGGGAGATAACTTTCCGAATCATCAATTGTTCCGATAGGTCTGTCGTATCTTGGCATCTCTTTTAATGCATCTTTAAGTTCTTTAATGATGGAATCTAATGCAATAGGTTGCGCTTCATACTTGGAGATATATACAGTATCTTTATCTTTGTAAACATATATCGTATCTCTATCGGTAGGTGCAAAAGCAAGTTGGGGTTGTTGTTTTTGCGCAAGTTTACCAAGCTTGATACGGAGCCCTATCTTGCCTCCATAAGAGAAAGTGCTGATTTTATTTACATATCTTTTTGAGTTATCTTTGTCATAAGTGCTCTTCAATATGGAGTTATAGGTGATTCCATTTCCAATATTGTCTTCGGATCCGGGTACATAATCGTTTTCGGGACCTGTAAACAATGCTTTAGTATCTCCTTTTTTATTGATATCCATTAAGCCATAATCAATGAAAGCGCCGAGCGAGAGATCAACTCTTCGGCTTAACGAGATGAGGATACCGGCTTCGGCAACAGCAGAGATATTAAATTTCAGGTCTAATTTTCCTTTTGAATCGTTTAAAACCTCGCTTGGATTATGAATCTTTCCGAGGCCATGTTGAGAGAGAGAACCTCCTGATACTCCATCAAGTTCAATATTATCTTCGGCATTATACATTGATACCCATAGTTTTGGATCTTTTTCATTATCTCCATCCACTACTGAATAATTAGCAATAACGGGGAGTTGAAATTTTGCGCCAATAGACAAGTAGAGCCCGAAGTATTCTTTTTCTCCAAATTTTTTCTGAAAATTGAGCAACAGCGGAACTTCAAGAAACTTTACGGAGTGATACTCTGACCAATTTCGTATTCTTACCCTTAAGTCATAATCTTCGAATTGCCATTCTTGTGAGAAGTTTTTATAACTACCTAACATAAAGAACTCATCTGAGAATTTATCTTCAAAATTTTCTAACCGGGTAGTAGTTCTGTAGTGAGACATACCAACGCCAATAGTAATGCCGACATGTTTTGTAAAATAATAACTAAAACCTAAGCCGGCTTGACCACCGAGCATGACCTCACATTTAGGAGTAGCAAAATTAACGCCCTCTATTTTGTACTTGAACCCTGTGGGTCCGGGTACAATAGCAGTAGGTCCTACCCCACCCCATATTGATATATGGGCTCCTTTTTCTTGTGACATCACTTGAATACTAAAAAGTATTAATAACGATAACAGAATATTCTTTTTCATATTTATTTATTTTTTTGATTAATCATTTCGTTTTTCATTTGATAAATCCGGCAGGGAATTTCTCGCCCTGCCGGATAAAAATTACTCGGTTATTTTTGAATTATTATTTTTTCAATAAACTCGTTGCCATTGGTAGTAATAACTCTAACGGAATAAGTACCGGAAGCCACCTCAAGTGTTTCTTCCGTCAATGCAGCGGTAATTTTGAACTGATGCACTAACTTACCATTCATGTCAAAGATACAAGCATCTGCTTCCGTATCAATTCCTGGGGGCAGTTTGAGCAAGAAGTTTACTTTATTTTGCGCTGGATTAGGATAAATCGTAAGGCTAGATGTTTCGGAAACGATTCCGTCGTTAGGTATGAACGGACAAGCTTCATCGTAAGTACCGTCGGCTTTGAATGCTCTCACATTATATTCCGCCATCGGTGTGAAACCACCTTTTTCGGTATAATACTGATCCGCACCATTCAGCGATATAGGTTGACCGTTCTTATACCATTGGTAAGACACATAAACATATTCGGGATTAGCCACATATATTACATCATCCCATTTCATCTTGATTATTGTTGGGTTTTGTCTTACTATAAAGGTATAGGAAATAGTACCACATTCGTTCGAGATATCCACAGTGTATTCACCTTCTTTAAAGATATCGAATGTAGATTCATAGTACGATTTTGTTTCATCAGGGAAGAGTTCTCCATTAAAATACCATTGATATTGAACATAGCCGTCAATTTCTACGAATAGATACAGATCTTCGTTGTAACATAAGATTAATTCCGATTCAGACTTAGATATTGCCACAGGGGTACTCTTAACAGCAATGATAATATCATAGATTTTGATACACTTACCATATTGCAGGGTCAATTTAGCCGCATAGTTACCTAATGATGCTGCCGGTGGAATAGTTACCACAATACCGGATTCAGGTAACGGGAGGTAGTCTAAAACACTTTCAAAGCCTACTGCATTACCTTCTTGTCCGAATATCAAAGTATATTGAGCGCCTTGAATATTAATATCATACGTTAAGGTAACCGATGGTTCATGGTTACAAGAAATCGTAATCGGATTGATATTAAATTCTATTACCGGAGAAACCACAACAGATACTTCGCCAATATTTTCATATTCACATCCACCTATTGCTAAGGTAATGAGATACGTAACTGTAACATCAGACGTACTTGTGTTGTTCAGTACTTCCGAAATATAAGCGTTGGTACCGGTAGCATCTTGGTTATTATTAATATCCGGATGTTTTACTCTTTCCCATTTGATTTGGTCAACAGGGAAATTCGAGAGGATTGTGTATTCAAACAGCGTTCCCGAACAAGTAATACCTGCATGAGTAGCGCTTGACATACTGGGTTTCGGATTAATAATAATCATAAACAACTTCTCTTCGCTGCTACAATTATGGATAGCCGTTACCTTGTAAGTTGTAGTAATAGGTTGACTACCATTATTGAGTGCCATAAACGACGGGATCGTATTGGTACCACTCATGTCAGAGCCATTATAGTTACCGGATACATACGACCATGTATAAACAGTTCCGTCAAGATTGTTCAAGGCTGCAAACTCTTCGGCTAAATCAATTACAGGAGTTTGCTCGTCTGCGCAGAATTGATATGGACCGATATTCAATGCTACGGAAGGAATCGGATTGACAGTGATAGTAAATGACTCTGTACGGGTGCATATATAATCGTAAATCGTGTAGGTTGCCGTAACATTGTAAGTAGCATTCAATATTTCATTATGCGTAGTATTTATAGCGATAAAACCGGGTAATGGACCTGTTCCTGAAGGAGGAAGCCCAACATTCACGTTGTTTGTCAACTCCCAAGTATAAGTTACACCCGACACATTACCAAATTCGAATCCGGGCACTTGCGCACCATTACAATACTCCATCGCTGGAATCGTATTAATATAGGGTTGCGGCAATACGGTAATCGTAAATTGGATTGGGTCGCCGGTGCAATAATATCCCTGATATTGCGGATAGTTCAGTTTGGGTTTCACTTCAAACACTACTTGATAAGATGTTACACTTGTATTCGAGATTTGGTAGCTTGGGAAGTTACCGGATCCTGAATCATCTAATTCCGGAGGAAGATATCCTGACAAGTAGTTCCATTCGTAGATCACATCATTCACGTTGCCGGTAAATACAACAGGTTCTGTAGTTTCTCCGGAGCATATCGTTTGTTGCATTGGCGTAGCCGTTACGGTTGGTGTTGGCAATACAATCACAGAGAATAGTACCCATGTTGATTCGCAACCGCCGTAATTTGCTTTTACGCGATAGTTGGCAATTAACGGTGTGTTTCCTGTATTGATGGCTATGAATGATGGGAAAGTAGAGAGTCCATTGGTTGGAACATTTTGTAATACCGCACCCGATACATATTCCCAAGCATAGGTTGCCAATGCGTTAGTTCCTGTAAATGTATATACAGGCGCCGTTTCACCATTGCAATAAATAAAGTCGGCAACAGGATCAGCAGTGGGTGCAGGTTTAACCGTAATACTGAATGTTGCATTATTACTTTGACAAGAATAAGCAGGATAGTCAGAATAATTTAACACTGCAGCCACATTGTAAGTAGCGCTTATTGGGAGTATATCATCATTAAAAATAGTATAGGAGGGAATATTACCCCAACCTTCAGTTGGGAAAGATCCTAAAATATCTCCTGAGTTAAATTCCCAGTAATAAAGAACTCCTTCAACATTATTACCAAATGTAATCGCTTCAGTTTCTTCACCTGAACAAATTACCTGAGAAACAGGATTTACCGTGGGTGTTCCGGGGGTTGGTAAGATTACAATATCGAAATATTGCCAAACATCGTCGTAACAACTAAGGTCGTTGTAAGTATATCTTGCAATTACCTTGTATTTACCCACAATAATCTGATTACTCGGGTTGTAAGCGGAGAAACTTGGTATGAAGTTTTCACCCGATTCGGGCACCCCGTTAATCATTACACTACCGGGTTCGTCAACAAATTCCCATTCAAATGTTACATCCGGCATATCGCTTGAGAAATCAAATCTAGGCGCTATAACACCATTACAGTAAACCATATCTTCAACTACAGAAGTTATCGGTTTTGGGTTAACGATAATCATGAAATATTTGGTTTCGCCCACACACCCGTGTTCACTTACCGGAGTTACCTTATAGTATCCTGTAATATGTTCAAATCCGTAGTTTTGAGTTGTGAACGCCGGTATAGTATTAATACCTTCATCCACAGGAAGACCGAAATCATTGCCCACAATCTTTGCCCAAATAAATGTTGTATTTGGACTGCCTGTAAAGAGATACTCCGGAACATTTTCGCCATGACAATAAATTAGATTTTCTGCGTAAACTTCAGGAAGCTGGTCAACAAGTATGGTTAATACTAATGCGTTTTCTGCACCTGTAGCACAACCGGTAGCAATGTCTTTGGCTATTACATAGAACGTATGAGAGGTTGCGATTGCATAATTAGCCGTAATGTTTTTAAACGGTAGTGTGCAATCTTCATCCATAAAGAATTCTAAAGTAAACAGTGTTGGGTCATAGTTTATGAAACTTTGCAGTACATCTATGGTTATCACAGATTTATCACAAACATGCAGTACGGCATCATCGGCAATTTGAGGCGTTTCGGGAAGTTCATTTACAGTTATCTTCAATACTAATGCATCTTCGACAAAAGTAGCGCAACCTGTTGCATCAACTCTTGCAATTACATATATGGTATGTGCATTAGCCGTAGCATAATTGGTAAGAATATCGGTAAACGGAATAGTACAATCTTCATCCATATAATATTCTAACGTAACCACATCTGAATCGTAACTTAACAGATTTTCAAGGAATGATACAGTAATTATTTCGCCGTCGCAAACATTAGTATTGGCGCCTGCCATAATTACAGGTGCCTCCGGACGCGGATTTACAATAAAGGTAATTTGTAAAGCGTCATCGGTTAATGTTGCGCAACCTGTATTAATATCACGAGCAATTACAAAAATAGTATGAGAGGTTGCTACAGCGTAGTCGGTATTAATATCGGAGAATGGAATGGTACATGCGCCATCTAAATAAAACTCTACTGTAGTTGTCGTAGCGTCATATTCAATTACGCTATACAGCAATGTTTCGTCAATAATGTATCCTTCGCATCCGGTCAGGTCAGCGCCATCTACCAATACAGGCGGAGCCGGGCGCGGATTCACGGCAACCACAATCTGCAATGCGTTTTCTGCACCTTGCGCACAGGTTGTTCCGGTATAGAATGCCATAGCATAGAACGTATGCGAAACAGATGTAGCATAATCGGTAACTATCGGCATGATAAACGGTACTTGGCAAGTTGCATCAAGATAGAAGTAATAGTCCACATTATTTTCTATTTCAATTAGACTTAACAAGAAGTTTACATCAATCATTTCGCCGTCGCATACTTCTGCAACAGCACCGTCAGCAAATACCGGAGGTGTCGGGATTTCATAAATAGTAACGGTAACAGCAGTACGCTCGCCTTCGCAGTCGCCATTGCTGTTGGCTACATAATAAGTAGCGCCATGTACCAATGGAGTAGTAACCTCAAGCGGTTCGGTTGCATCTTCGGAAGCATACCATTTCACGCCAAAACCAGCCACATGGAGGTCGGCTATGGTTGCACCGTCGCAAAATTCCTGATGGGTATCCGTAATTACATTCGATGGAATGCCAATGGTAACCGGCACTTTGGTTCTTTCCGTACTTTCACAAGTACCCACTGTAACCGCTGCATAATAATCGCCGGTGGTTAACATGGTGTAGAGTGGCAACGGATCGGTAGAGGTTGCGGTAGCATACCATATCAGGTTGGTATAAGGCGTAATAATGTCGTATAAGGTTGCGCCTTCACAGAACGCCTGCGGAGCAATCGGTACAGTAATCTGGATTTCTGTACGGTAGATTACATACACCGGAGTTCGTTCCGTACTTTCGCAGTTTCCAACCACTTGCGCTGCCCAGTAGGTTTGATTATTTGAAAGCGGCAAGTTCGGATTTATGGGAGCGCCACCGGTTGGGGTCATATACCATACGAGGTCGTAACCGCCGGTAATCAAATCGCTGATGGTGTTCACGCCT
>Ga0123353_10003844_pt1 | contig 19165 bp, 18 predicted proteins | sample TergutLab28metaG_3_FD_92763 | JGI IMG/M metagenome (GOLD analysis project Ga0123353, IMG submission 92763) | Labiotermes labralis P3 segment gut microbial communities from Petit-Saut dam, French Guiana - Lab288 P3 | ecosystem: Host-associated > Arthropoda: Insects > Digestive system > Gut ... | reverse complement strand
GCAGCATATCGTCAATAAAAAAACCGGCGTCAGCTTTAGCTACCTTTACTTTACTGTAATGATTAGGAAAAAGCACCGCGAGAATATCATCAAGCACTTCGTAAATTTCATTTCTTCCGGCCAGATCAAGCCCATCGTCAATCTCTTCATCAGAGCCGGCATACATCTCCCGTTCGAGCTTATCGGCGATCTGCGGAAGCTTATCGTTCATCCACTTTGTAAATTCCATTTAACCGGAGTCCTCTGCTTAAATTAGAGGGCAGCCGCAAGGGCAGCCCTTACAATAACTAATAGGACGTTGATTCGTAAACATATTTTATCCACTGAGTAAAGAACTCCGTACGGTGTGATCTCCACATGTTAACGGGATTTTTCAGATCAAGATTAAGCGGCGCCGCTATATCGCTTCTCCCCTTTGCCACATCGCGGTTATATTCATCTATAAGACGCTGAGGCTCATATTCAGGATGTCCGAGATGAATTAAAAAACGGCTGTCGGCGCTCTCAAAAATCACGTAACCCGCACCCTTGGCGTCGGCCAAAAGTTTTACTTTACCTTGATTCTGAGCTTCCTCAAGCGCACTGTCATCTATCCCTGAATGACGGCTTTGAGCGCACCAGAAAATATCATCCATCTCGCCTGTAACAGGATGCTCACGATTCAGGTTATAAGTTTCATATACTCCAAAAATTTTCTTATCGTAAACCGTTTTGTCAATCCCTAAAAATTTAGCAAGCGCTAATCCACCCCAGCATATTCCAAGGGTAGACGGAATATTATTACGCGCATATTTTAGGATGCGCTTAATCTCCTCCCAGTAAACCACCTCTTCAAACGGTATCTCCTCCACAGGCGCTCCCGTCACAATGAGTCCGTCAAGATGCGATTTATCAACCGCTTCCTCAAAGGAAACGTAGAGCTTATCAAGATGCGACTGATCGCTGCTTGAATACTTGTGGCTTTTCAGACGAATCCAAACAGGCTCTATCTGCATAACCGATCTGCCTAAAGGGTGCAGAAGGCTATACTCGTAAGTCTCCGCCTTGGGCATAATATTGAGAATACCTATCCGTAAAGCGCGAATATCCTGCTTAACCGCGTCATCGTGAGAGATACACTGAACCTTACTGCTCTCAAGAGCGCCAATTCCGTGATAATCCTTAGGCACAACAATGGTCATTTTAGCAAAACCTCTATCTACATAAAATCCGAAAATGTAAAACTGCCGATAATAAACAGTACCTATAAAAATAATACATATAACTATAGAAAGATAAAAATAATAAATATTACGGGATGATGGGGGAAAATTGTCAACTGATTTATCCGCCGCTCCATTTAAAACGGTATATTTTTTGCAACAGATTTGTGGATTTTACCGAAACATATACCCCAATTTAGTGTGCTAAAACTGCGCAGATGTTGTTGGCTTCTCACCTTTACGCACAAGCGCAACCGCTTCAGCCTTGAACTCCTTGCTGTACTCACGCCTTAATGTTTTCTTACCCATTACTTTAACCCCATGTCATTAAACAATGATTTTATAAATTTTACTATAAGGCTTAACACATTGTCTACACTTAGGGGCAAGAATCACAATAATATACAACATATATTTGGAAAAACAGTAAAGATAACGTATTTTTCTAAGATATTTAATTTTTTACATTGACGCTGTATTTAAGGAGCGTAAGTTAGTTGACGACATTTTTGTATGGCACCATAGGTCTCTTATTATGCGTCTGTGCGGTGCAGTTTATTATTATTATCACTATTCTCAAAAAACGCGATAAAAGCATTGCCGCTTTACAGGAATCTGAAGTAACGATCTGCACCGTTGAAGAGACTATCTCAATAGCTGAAGAAGACGCGCAGCAGAAAAAGCAGATTGCGGAAGCGCAAGCTCATGAAAATCCAGGCGTTGAGATAACAGAAGAGCTTGCCGCAGATTCGGATCCTTTGGAGCCGCAGGAGATTCTGCCTGATATTGCGCAGGAAAAGTCCGCAATAATAGAGGACATTGCAGATACAAAACCGATGGCGGAGCCGGAACCGCAAAAACCATTATCACCATTTGAAAACGCGAAAATTTTAGTTTGTGAAGATCACGAACAAAACAGAGAAGTAATAGGCGGTATGTTTCGTGAGCTTGGTATAGAGCCGCAGTTTGCTGTAAACGGCGCGGAGTGTATTGATGTTTTAGACAGCGGCAAAATGTTTGACATAATTTTCATGGATTTACATATGCCTGTTATGGACGGATACGAAGCTGCGCGCGGAATCCGTTCAAACAGAAAATTTGATTCTGTCCCGATAATAAGCATGCCTTCTAATATGATAAAAGAAGTGGTAAATAAATGCTTTGAAACAGGAATGAATGACCGTATAGCAAAACCTGTCGAGTTTGACAGATTAGAATACATGCTGGCGAAGTGGCTGCCCGAAGAGAGAAAATTATCAATGTAATATAAATGCGCAAAGAAGGAGGAACCGGTGGGAATCGAAATACCTGCTCGTTTTAAAGGCAAAGAGGCGTTATACGAAAAGTTAATTAATATGTTTATTAAGGATCTGCCGCAAGAGTGGAGCTCTTACGGCGATTTTATTGCAGATATGGAGAACGCAAAAGCGTTTGTCCATAAAACCAAAGGGACTTCGGGCAATCTTGACTCAAAAGAGATTTACGAAGCGGCTGTAGAGTTTGAAAAATCACTGCGCGACGGTGCGCCTCAGGAGGAGCTTTATAACAATTTTGTCGCAGCTTGCGACGCGGTCAAAAAGTCAATTTATTGAAGACACAATTAAATGGGCCGCATCGCCCTCAGACTGCGCTGCAGCCGTGAGGTTGCTTAGCGGCACAGTGCAGACGCGCGCCGAACTATCAGACCGCATACATAGCCCTGAGTTCCGACATTTTTTTTGTAAAAAAATTCCAGTCAAAAAGCGGCCCCGGGTCTGTTTTGGCAACTTTGCGCAACCCCTGCGTTACCGCTCTCTCTCCGGCTATTTGATCGTGGCCGACGTAGCGCATCTCTGTACCGTAGCGTTGTTCGATATTAATACATAGACTGCAAAGCGACTTGTATTGAAAACCGGTAAACCAGCTGCTTTCTGTGCCGGTAAGTTCGATACCTATAGAAAACTCGTTGACCCCTGTGCGGTTATCGGGATCGGGCATTATACTTGGGCCGCAGTGCCACGCTTTTTTATCTTCGGGGACAAGGCACAAAACTTTTCCAGTGCGGTTTATAAGGTAATGGCTGCTCACACCGTAATCGCAGAATATTCCAAGCAGTAAATCTAAATCGTATAAACGTTTTGGATTTATAGCAGCGGCGCTCATGTAATGAACAACTACCGTATCAATACGCCCGTGAGTGCGCTCTTCCCAAAGATGTTCTTTGCCCAGGTCGGTAATCATTTCGCCAAGCGTAGTGCCGCCGATAGCAGTATTGTTTTGGCTGTCAAGAAAACAATTGTGAGGTTTCATGTATTAATTTGAATCCTAATAGTTAGATAGTCACATGAAAATAATATATGGCAATGAGAGCCTATCAGGTATTTCAGAAATGGTATTTTATCTAATGATAAATGATAAAGGGCCGCCTCATTATTGAGACGACCCCTTTACATTAGAGTGTGCTTACGTTAATTGAAATTGATCTATTTAACGCATATCATTAACGACACACGCTCTTTTTTACCGTCGATAGTGATCACACCCCTCACCAAATATGTACCCTCTGATACCGGACGGCCTTTTGCGTTTTTCAAATCCCATGATCCAATGATGCGTCTTGATTCATCGGCATCGGAAAGCGGGCGACCGCGAGGGTCACTCCTACGGTCGGATATGGCGATTTTGTTGACCACATTACCCGATGCGTCGTAAATTGTTAATATCGTGTTGTCAATACGCCTGCCCTGACGGAAAATATCAACCTTGCCTGACGATCTCGCCACGGGATTTGGGCCGGCAGTAAACTCTCCTGTCAATACATCAACAGGCGCAATATCTTTATCAGCATCGCCGGGGACAGTCCTGTTTGACGATGACGCAGCTTGGTTAACACCAAACGATAATGTTTGTTGTTGAAATTCGCATCCATCGCGTTCACCCTTGTTGCAAGAAACGCCAGCTGCTCCGCCTCAGTTATTATGTAAGGACTCGCGCCCGTCCCCGCACCAGCCATAAGAGGTTGTTTTTCGCTATTTTGAGTGGGTTTGTTCCTGTTCTTTCCCGCGCCCCTTTAGGGGAGCGAAGAGTGTAGCGGCGGGTTTCAACCCGTCGCGTTGTGTGCGTGACACGTTGTGTGCAGGAGTGCAGGAGTGCAGGAGTGCAGGAGTGTGCGCGTGGGAGTCCGACGTGTGGGAGCCGCAGAACTGCTCTGCAGAGAGAGGAGAGGTAGGTGCGGCGCTTCGCGTCGTCCGGGGGCTAAAGCCCCCGATTACACTCTGTCACCCCTAAAGGGGTGCGGATTTCGGATAAGGAAGATAAGCGCGCTACCCCCACGAAAGCAGCGAAGACCCAAATATTTCCTTACTATCAATTTGGCATTATTCCAAGCCATTTTGTAATTTTCATACATGAATACAAATCCAAAAGCAGTTCTTATTACCGGAGCCTCAGGCAGAATCGGTTTTCATCTCGCAAAAGAGAGTCTTGATATGGGCTTTCATGTGGTGCTGCATTACAGAAGCTCGCCGCAGCCTGCGCTCTCTATTTTCAAGGATGACGGCCGTGTCACTTTTTTACAGGCGGAACTCACGGAGTCGCCTGAAAATTTTATGGAAGAGGTTTTTAAGCTGCCTCTTAATATTGAGGGACTTGTCAACAACGCCTCTGTTTTTCATAAAGGTAATTTAACAGACATTGATAATTTTAATAATATGATCTCTGTAAATGTGATGGTTCCGCTCAGACTGTCTGCCGAGTTTACAAAGATGTGCCGAAACGGTTGGATAATAAATATGACCGACGCCCGCACTAAACCAACGAATAAAAACTATACAAACTACCGTTTGTCAAAAATGATTCTTGACAAAATCACCGAACAGCTCGCTTTTTTATACGCTCCGGCGATAAGGGTAAACGCGATCGCTCCGGGGGCGATATTGGCGGGTGAAAATGACGGTGTTGACGGGTTCGCTAAGCTTGCAAAAAATATCCCGCTTGGCAAAACGGGCGACGTTAGCTATATCCGGCAGACGTACAGATTCTTGATTGAAAATAATTATATAACCGGCTGTGTGATTCCTGTGGACGGCGGCTGGCATTTGTGCGGGTGAATTTGTATTTCCAGCGCCCCTTTAGGGGAGCGAAGCATGTAACGGCGGGTTTTAACCCGCCGTGATTTACGCAATAATCTTACTGACAGGGTACTCAACAATCCCCGAAGCACCGGCTCTTTTTAAAAGCGGTATGACATGCTTTGTCTGCTGAAAAGGCAGAATCGTCTCAACTGCGCACCAGCCTGAGTTTGACAATTGCGAGACAGTTGGATTATTAAGCGCGGGCAGAATTTTTATAATATGCTCAAGGTTTTTCTCTTCGACATTACATTTTAATCCTACATAATTCTCCGCGTCAAGAGTTCCAAGAAGAAGCATCTTCAAGTTTTCAAGTTTGCCGCGCTTCTCCTCATCAGCCCATGAGTTTTTGTTGGCGACGATCACAGTGCAGGTTTCCATTAGAACATCAATAATGCGTAATCTGTTTGCTCTCAGTGACGACCCTGTCTCTGTAATGTCAACAATAGCATCAGCAAGACGCGGCGGTTTGGCCTCTGTTGCGCCCCATGAAAACTCTACGGAGATGTCAACATTTTTAGACGCGAAATAGCGTTTTGTGGTGCCGACTAATTCTGTTGCTATACGCTTGCCGTTTAAGTCGGTTGCTTGCTGAAAAGGACTGTCTTCAGGAACAGCAAGCACCCATTTACATTTTTTTCTTGATACTTTGCTGTAATGCAGTTCTGTGACTTCGATTACATCAGCTTCATTTTCAGCAACCCAGTCCTGACCTGTTATCCCCGCGTCAATTATCCCCTGCTGAACGTAGCGGGGAATCTCCTGAGGACGCATGACGATGAGATCAAGTTCAGGGTCATCACAGGCCGGATAGTAGGAACGGCTGCTGCGCGCGATGTGAATGCCGGCCTTGTTGAAAAGGCCGACAGTTGATTCTTCAAGACTTCCCTTTGGTATACCGAGTGAGAGTTTCATCTTAAGCGCACACCTTCTCTTTGAAAGCCTTTGTAAGCTGCGGGAGGATCTCAAGAGCGTCGCCCACAATACCCAAGTTTGCGATCTGAAAAATATCGGCAGCGGGGTCTTTATTGATTGCGATGATAAAATCTGATGACTGCATCCCTGCCATGTGCTGGACAGAGCCCGAAATTCCGCAGGCGATATAGAGTTTTGGACAGACGGTTTTTCCTGTTTGTCCGACTTGATGAGAGTAGGGGATCCATTCGCTGTCAACAGCGGCGCGGCTTGCTCCTACCGCTCCGCCAAGCGCTTGCGCAAGGTCGCGGATAAGTGAGAAGTTCTCAGCGCTGCCCATACCGCGTCCGCCGGAAACGATAATATCCGCTTCCGCGATATTGACGGTTGACTCTATTTCCTTAACAATATCAAGTATCTTTGTACGCTCGTTGATCTTTGCGATTCTTGCGGCGTCTACGGTTATTACCGTCACCTCGCCGCTGCGGTTTTCATCGCGCGCGGCCGCTTTCATTACCTTATGACGGACAGTAGCGATTTGGGGCCTGTGGTGCGGAGCGATAATTGTCGCCATAAGATTTCCGCCAAACGCGGGACGGGTGCCAAGAAGCAGTCTGCGCTCTGTGTCAACCTCAAGTTTTGTACAGTCCGCCGTAAGACCGCCCCAAACGCGCGCCGCGATTTTTGGAACAAATGAGCGGCCGACCGCCGTTGCACCGGCTAACAGTATTGAGGGTTTGTCTTTTTCAATAAAATCACATACAAGCGCAGTGTAGGTATCATCCCTAAACTGAACTAATTCCGGTGAGTCAAAGTAGACGACCTTGTCCGCACCGTATTTCACAAGATCAGCCGCTACGTCGTTCATATTTGAGCCAAGAAGCACAGCGACAAGTTTCTCGGAAAGATCATTCGCAAGTTTTCTCCCCTCGCCAAGCATCTCATAAGAGACGCCGGCAACTTTTCCCTCATGCTGTTCAATAAAAACGGCTACGTTTTTATAATCATTAACGTCAGCCTTGGCGCTTGACTCTTTCGTGATAGTTATCGCGCCGAATTTTTTACACGCCTCAACGCAGGCGGAGCACATGCTGCATTTCGCCATGTCAATAACCGCTTTTTTATCCTTGATCGTAATTGCGTCTAACCCGCACGCTTTTACGCAGAGGCTGCATCCTACACATTTTTCTAAACAGACATTTATACCCATTTTTTAGTTTCTCCTCTTATTATTTCACAACGCCAAGGTTCTGAATTACAGACGCGGCCTTTTGAACTAATTCCGCCGTATCGCCGCTGATTTTTTCACCGCCGCTTTTTCTCTCAGGCACAAATGAACGAAGCACCTGAGTAGGACTGCCCTTAAGCCCGATACGCTCAGGGTTTACATCCATGTTTGCGGTGTCTATTTTAGTGATAACCGCGCTTTTCGCTTTCATCTTACCCTTAAGCGAAGCCATGCGCGGGGTGTTTATCTCTTTTACCACGGTGATGAGAGCAGGAAGCGCCATCTCAACAACGTCATAACCCTCTTCCATAAGCCTGTGTACTTTTACAGAATTCTCGCTGATCTCCTCAACCTTTTTCACCCATGCGACAAAGGGCATATCAAGCATCTCAGCTATGCCGGGGCCTACCTGTGCGGTATCGCCGTCAATAGCCTGTTTGCCGCAGATAATCAAATCAATCTTACCCAATGTTTTGATCGCACTTGACAATGTGTAGGATGTAGCCCAAGTGTCGGAACCGGCAAACGCTCTGTCTGAAACGAGATAACCTTCATCTGCGCCCATAGATATAGCAGTACGAAGCACCGCGTCAGCCTGCGGTGGCCCCATTGTTATCACTTTTACTGTACCGCCCACTTTTTCTTTTATCCTTATAGCCTCTTCAATAGCGTACTCGTCAAATGGATTTACTACCGCTTCCACCCCGTCGCGGATAAGCGTACCGGTCTCAGGATTAATTTTAACCTGAGTAGTTCCGGGCACCTGTTTGATACAAACCACAATATTCACTGTGCGTTCCCCTCTCTTTACTGAAACTGAATTTATATGATAAATTATTGCAGTCAAATATAATATAAAGATGCTAATATAGTAATTGAGAGATTTTAATGCAAGTTTTTTCATTGTGATTATTGTGATTATTTGATATTATTACCATCCCCGAACCTGCAGCGTCAAAACGTTTCAGCGGTAAATTTGTGGTGCGTGTTACCCCCGGCATACACAAGAAGCTCACTTTTGAAGCTGCGGAGTCAGGGGTAAGTCTAACCGTCTTGTAAGCGATAAACTTTCTCAATAGCCATACGCAGGCACAATCGCAGTTAAAACAGTTAAAAAAATTGGAAATATATCACAGTCATTCATTATATTTATACTGGTGTACGGCATAATTTAACACTGCACCGCACGCAGGGCCGTGAGGCTGCTTAGCGGCACAGTGTTAAATTATGCCGTTATGGCAGTATAATACATTGTATAGTGTTACATATCTTATAGCGGAGCGGATGGATGTCCGAATTTTTCAGGCAGCTGATAGTTCAGCTTTCTGCGGTATGGCAGAAATTATCGTTTCAACAGAAACTTGTTACCTCGGCTCTTATTGGATTTACGCTTCTTGGCCTCGTAGGTCTTTTGGTGTTTGCGAACACTGCGGGCTCAGGCGGCGGGGGCGGCGGTTCGCCGGGCTCAACCAAGGGGATGCGTCCGCTCTATACCAATTTGGAGCTTGAAGAGGCGTCGCAAATCACCCAGCAGCTTCAAAAGGGCAATTACAAATACAAACTCGAGAATAACGGCCGTGATATTCACGTACAGGCCAAACAGCTTTACGAGATCCGCATGGCGCTTGCGCGCGAGGGGCTGCCCCGCAGACGCGGCATTGGGTACGAACTGCTTGACAGGACTAATTTAGGTCAGACCGATCAGCTTCAAAGGCTGAACGCGAGGCGCGCTCTTGAGGGCGAGCTGCAGCGTACGATTGAAGACCTTGACGAAGTAAACACAGCGAGAGTTCACATTGTAATACCTGAACATACTATCTTCCTTGACCAGCAGGAAGACTCCAAAGCCACGGTGGTACTGCGCACGATTACAGGGCGTACTCTCAACAGAGATCAGATCAGAGGTATCACCCACCTTGTCGCGTCAAGCGTTCAGGGGCTCAAACCGCAGAATATTTCTATTGTTGATGTTGATGGAAAACTGCTTTCAAATCCCTTTCAAGGCGACGAGCTTGCGATGACCTCTTCCACCAACATGGAACTAAAGCAAAACGTAGAGCGCTCGCTTGAGATTAAAACCAGTCAGATGCTCGCGACGGTGTTCGGACACGCAAAGTCTCAGGTTAAAGTAGCGGCAGATCTTGATTTCGACAAAGTAGAGAGAACCGTTGAGAGTTTCGACCCTGAAAGCCGTGTTATCCGCTCTGAGGAGCGCTCTGAGGAGAACACCAAAAACGCTCCTGACGGCGACCATAACCGTGAGCGTTCGCTTACTAATTATGAAATAGACCGGACTGTTGAGCGGACTGTTCAGCAGATTGGGGCTTTAAGAAGACTTACGGTTTCGGTGGTTATTGACGGACGGTATGATGTTGTTACCGAGGGCAAAACGAGAAGAAGAGTGTTTATAGACCGCACGCCGGATGAACTGCAAAAAATTGAAGATCTTGTCAAAAACGCGGTTGGTTACGATCTTGCCCGCGGAGATCAGATTGTTGTAGCGTCGCTCCAGTTTGACAACTCATTTTTGGATGATGAGCAGGAGAGAATTCTTAGAGAAGAGGCGAGAGCCAATCAGATGCTTATCATAAAGATAATACTGGCGGTTTTTGTGGGAGTAGTGTTCCTGCTTTTAGTTCGCTCTATCGCAAAGACGGTATCGGAAGCGATGAATCCGGAATTGCCCAAACTTGAGGAGCTTGGCCTTGAAATCTCAGAAGAGGAAGAGATATCGGAGGATCGCGCGCGCGCTCAGGAGCTGTTAGAGAAGGTAGAGGTTATGACCAACATGACGCCTATAAACACCGCCGCTATCATTCGTCAATGGCTTACTCAAACGTCTACGCAGGGCAGTAAGAAGAAGTAAGAAACTAATAAAATAAGGAAACCAAAGAGGATGCCTCAAACAAAGCCAAAAGCTAAAGACGGCGAACAGATGATAGGCGGGCCGCCGGCGCCCAAGAGCCGTACTGTTAACACCGCTAACATTCCCGGTCCGGTTAAGGCCGCTATTGTTATGGTAGCGCTCGGGCCTGAGGCTTCCGGTAAGGTATTTCAGATTCTTGAAGAGCCTGAAGTTGAGCACCTTTCTACGGAAATCGCCCGTCTTGACAACATCTCCTCAGAAGTGCGCGAAGCGGTTCTCCAGGAGTTTCACGACCTTGCTATGGCGCATCAGTACATCTCTCAGGGCGGTATGGAATACGCGCGTACAGTGCTTGAGAATGCTCTCGGGCCAAAGCGCGCGAGTGAGATTCTTGAAAAAGTTCAGCAGAAGATCCGTACAACCGGTTTTAACCTGCTTGAAAATATCGATCCCAAACAGCTTGTTAACTATATACAAAAAGAGCACCCGCAGACAATCGCGCTTCTGCTTGCGCATATGGAACCGGCCAACGCCGCTCCCATCGTGAGCGCGCTGCCTCAGGAGGTGCAGATTGACGTTGCCACGCGTATCGCGACAATGGAGAGTATCTCGCCTGAAACGCTTTCGCAGATTGAGGTTGTTCTCGTCTCGCAGATTAAATCACTCTTCGGCGGAGACGTATCTGAAATCGGCGGCGTGAAAGCTGTCGCGGAGATACTCAACAACGTTGACCGCGGCGCGGAGAAAAACATTCTCGGCAACCTCGAAAGAGAGAACCCGGAGCTTGCTACAGAAATTAAGAAGCTCATGTTCGTATTTGAAGACGCACTATTGCTCGACGACCGCTCAATGCAGCGTCTGCTCAAAGAGATCGATACAAAAGAGCTTGGCATGGCGCTCAAGGGCGCATCTGAAGAGCTGCAGGAGAAGTTCTTCCGCAACATGTCTTCGCGCGCTTCGGAGATGATAAGAGAAGATATGCAGTTTATGGGGCCAATCCGTCTCAAAGACGTGGAAGAGGTACAGCAGCGTATCGTAGACGTTATCCGCAGACTTGAAGAGGACGGCGAAATTATTATCAGCGGCCGCGGCGGGGATGACAATATTGTTGTATAGTCGTTTTTAGAGGTAAACCACGGTATAAATTGACACTGTGCCGCAGCAACAGAGCCGGTCCTGCGTGCGGTGCGGTGTCAATTTATACCGTTCATCAGTATACAATCAATTACGGTTAACAAAATGAAAAAATACGCGTTAGCAATTGCCGTTGTTTTACTGTTAGTAATAACGATCTCTTTCCTTTGGTTTTCTCACAATCAGCAGAGCCAAATCCGTGATTCACTTAATATAGCGCTTCAAATTGCCAGCGCGAGTGATATTGACGCCGATAACTATGAAATATTTGTAAACAGTATTGACGGTGTACGGGTCAGTATTTTTGATGAAGCCGGAAATTTGCTTGCCGATAACGATGTGGATGTAGCTGGCGCGCCAAACCACTCAAACCGCCCTGAGTTTATAGCTGTGCGCGGCGCCGGGTACGGCGAAGATATCCGGACATCTCAGATGACAGGCGAAAAGAAAATCTACATGATGGCAAGGCACTCAAACGGAGCTTACATTCGTGTAGCTCAGAGAGTCTCTTTGACAAATGAATTTTTATTGTGGCTCTTTATGCCGATTTTACTTTTGAGCCTGTGTCTTGCGGTTTTGCTGGTAATGTTTCAAAAGAATATGCAGCTTGAAAAAATGCGCCGGGAGTTTGTCGCTAACGTTTCTCATGAACTGAAAACCCCGCTTACCTCAATAAAGGGTTTTGCCGAGCTTACCGCAGCAGGGCTTGCAAACGGCGTTGAAACCGTGAGGAGTTATCAAGGTAAAATAGTCAGTCAAAGCGACCGGCTGCTGACAATTATTAATGATATTATACATCTGTCAAAACTTGAAAGCGATAAACCGCAAAATTTAATCTCGGTGAACACACGCGCTGCAGCTGAACAGGTTAGAGAGATGCTGAAATTCAGCGCAGATGAAAAAAATATTATTGTTCAGATTTCAGGTGAGGGGAAGATAACCGCGGAAACGGAAGCGATTTACCATCTGATTTATAATTTAACGGATAACAGTATTAAGTACGGCAAGAGAGGCGGGTTTGTCAGAATTGTTTTGGATGGAAAAAAAATAACTGTTATGGATGACGGTATAGGTATTCCGCAAAACGATATTGAACGGGTATTTGAACGGTTTTACAGAGTTGACAAATCGCGAAGCACCGAAACCGGCGGTACGGGGCTTGGTCTTGCAATTGTAAAGCATACCGTTCAAAAGTACGGCGGTACCGTTACATTAAAGAGCGAAAACGGCACGCAGGTTTATATTGAGTTCAGAAAGTAGAAATTATGAAACAGCTTCAATCACAGGTCATTTACAATAAACAGATAAGCGCGGATTTTTTTGAACTCTCCATGCGTTGGGATAAGTCGGCCGGAACTCCATTGCCCGGACAGTTTTTAACGATCCGCGCAACGCAGGATTCAGTGCCGCTTTTGCGTCGCCCTTTTGCTTTCTCAGATTTTGACAAGTCAAGCCAGACGGTTTCTATAATTTATCAGAAGCGGGGCAGGGCAACCGAGATTATTTCCGCAAAGCAGCCGGGGGAATCTCTTGACATAATCGGCCCGTTGGGGACTCCTTTTCCTGTGAGGCCGGATCAGGGAGAAACGATTGCCGCGGCTGGGGGAGTAGGGCTTGGCCCAATTCTATTTTTAGTAAATTATCTTAAGGAACACTTGATTCCGGCGACATTTGTTTTTGGCTGCCGGAATCAGACGTATGTTCCTGATACAGCTGAGTTCAGGGCCGCTTCGCCGCATATCTGTACGGACGACGGGAGCGCGGGTTTTAAAGGTAATACCATCTCATATCTTGAACAGCATGTAAAGATGGATGAAAAGACGGTTCTTTACGGATGCGGGCCTGACGCTATGCTTAAAGGTTTGAGCGGTTTTGCAAACGCCGCTCAGGCGCAGGCGTGGGTCTCTGTTGAAGAGGTCATGGCCTGCGGGGTGGGAGCGTGCATGGGTTGCGCAGTTAAAACTGTATCAGGCTATGCGCGCGCATGTAAAGAGGGGCCTGTCTTTAACGCAAAGGATCTTGTATGGGAATAAATGTTGATTTGAGTGTAAAGATAGGTTCGAAAACGCTTCCTAATCCGGTAGGCGTGGCCTCCGGTACGTTTGGCTACGGAAGCGAGTATGAGGAGCTTTTAGATCTCTCCTGTGTGGGCGCCATATTTACAAAAGCGGTTACGCTTGCGCCAAGGGGGGGCAATGATATCCCGCGTATCATAGAGACTCCTTCCGGGATACTTAATTCAATTGGGCTTGCTAATGTTGGTGTTGACAAATTCATATCGGAAAAAATGCCGTATCTCAAAAAACTCCCATGCGCAATTGTAGCGAATGTAGCGGGATCAACAGAAGATGAATATCTTCAAGTTGTGAAGAAACTTGAAGCGGCGGAAGATTTGTGGGGGTATGAGATAAATGTCTCCTGTCCCAATGTAAAAGAGGGCGGACTTGCGTTTGGTACAGATCCAGAGCAGGTAAAGCGTCTTACATCAACACTTAGAAAGCTGACAGCAAAACCGCTTATTGTAAAGCTCACGCCAAATGTCACAGATATAACTGTAATAGCGCGCGCGGCTCAGGAGGGCGGGGCGGACGCGGTGTCGCTTATCAATACGCTTGTTGGAATGGTCATTAATGTTAAAGACAAAAAGCCGGTATTAGCGGCCAAAACCGGCGGACTCTCAGGGCCCGCTGTTCGGCCCGTGGGCGTTGCGCTCACCTATAGAGTCAGCCGCGCGGTATCAATACCGGTCATTGGCATGGGCGGAATCACAAACGCCGATGATGCGCTGCAGTATATGCTTGCCGGAGCGTCAAGCATACAGATAGGAACCGCGAATTTTATCGATCCGCTTGTCCCGCACAAGGTTCTTTATGGAATCAGAGAGTATTGTCAAAAGAGTGATATCGGCAATGCGGGGGAATTACGCAGTCTGATTAATTAAGGATACGTCAGCGAGTATATTTCACACCCAAAACGTTATAATAATACCAGTATACGCTATTTTGGCCTAACAGCAGTATAATAATACTGTTATAGCGCTTGCGCTTAAAAAGGGATCTGTTGTATTTTATCATGAAAACAGTATAATAGTAATAATATCATTTGTAATTCAGTTGATAGTAGTAAAATAGTACTGTTATTGTTGTTTTATTAAGAAAGTTGTTGCTTTTATGTTATAAAAGTAGTATATTTATAATAATATTGTCTATATTTCAATTGAAAACGGTAAAATAATACTAATATGAAGACAATGTCCAAGAATTTAGCCGAACAGGCCGCGCGCGCAATGAAGAAGAGGCGCATTGCTCTCAGTATGAAGCAAACGGAAGCTGCGGTTAGATCGGGGGTTGCTTTGGGAACGCTGCAAAAATTTGAGCGCACCGGAAGCATAAGCCTCGAACGGTTTTTCAGGTTGTGCCATATTTACAAAATGGAGAGTCAAATTATCGCCGCTTTTGAACAGCGGGATTCTTGGACGCTTGAGCAGATAAAACGGGCCGATTCAAAGAGGATTGTACGGTGAACTCTATAAATGTCTTTATCAGCTTCGGCAATAAAAAAAATATTCATGTTGGAGAGTTATATCTTTCCACAGATACCGGGAGACATTTCTTCAAATATGAGCCGTCGTTTTTATCATCCGGTTTAGATATATCGCCGATCAGCATGCCTCTTGGCAATGAGACATATTCGGCCCCGTTGGGCGTTAACTTTTACAATCTGCACTGCGCTTTTGCAGACAGCCTGCCCGATGCGTGGGGGAGAGCCGTTCAAGACGCCGAATTTCTCAAAATAAACATTGATGAGCCTACGGCATTGGAAAGACTTGCGTTTATTGGTCATAACGGCGTAGGGGCGCTTAATTATCATCCCGCTCAAAAATTTCCAAAAGGTGAGGAAATCGCAGAACTCGCGACTCTGAGAAAAGCCGCTCAGAGAATCATAAAAGGCAATGCCGATGAAGTATCCGAACAGCTCCTTAAGTGCGGCGGTTCCGTGGGCGGAGCGAGGCCGAAATTTCTTGTTGACATGAAAGAAAACAATCACGAAGAGATCCGTTACACTCAGGGGGAGTATAAAGACGGATATATTCCGATGCTTCTCAAAGTTCCGACGTTCAGCCATGATCATTATCAAAAAATAGAGTATATTTATTCGCAAATAGCGTATAACGCCGGCCTTAACATACCGGAAAGTTATCTTATTACCGGTAAAAAGTCCGATCTCGCTTTTTTCGCAATGAAGAGATTTGATTGTTTGCCAAACGGAAGAAAGTTTCACGTACATACTCTCGCCGGTCTTCTCAATATCAATTTTAACGATACCGATATTGAAGCCGGCACGTTTTTACATACGGTAGATTATATAACGCGTGATCACAGGCAGATAGTAGAGGCATACAAGATAATAGCGTTTAATTATATCGGCTTTAATAACGATGACCACGCCAAAAATTTCAGTTTTTTAATGGATGACAAAGGGCAGTGGTCTCTTGCTCCCGCTTACGATATCGGTTACTCAAAGGGGCAAAACGAACTTCATTTTATGAGGCTTAATGGCAAGAGGCGCAACGCCGAAGCAAAAGATTTTAGAAAGATAGCCGAAAATTTTAACATAAAGGGCTGGAATACCATAATTGAAAAAATCCTCACGGAATTCGAGAAGTGGCCGGTAATGGCGAAAGATTGCGGGATTCCTGAGAGGCATATCAATAAGGTAAATAAAAGGCTCAGAGAAAACATTCACAGGGTTGAAAAGGGGCTTTACAGTGCAGGAAATTAAATCCTGCACACCTCTTCATTAGAGAGCAGCTTATAGCCTTTTTGGACAAAGAGCCGTACCGCTTTATCCGTATCCTTAAACCGCAAAAACAGAATCGCTTTTTTGAGTGCCGTTTCAACGAATGAGTATGTATATTCTATGTTGATATTTTCTGCGTCGCACTGTTTCACAATGTCGTAGAATAATCCCTCCCGATCATCTATTTCAATGGCAACCATCTGATTTTGTCCGGCCACAAACCCGGCCTCTTTCAAGGCGTTTTCCGCAATGTCCGGGTTGTTGACGATCATCCGCAAAACGCCTTTTGTGTTATTTTCAGCAATCGTTATGGCACGTATGTTAATTTCACTGTTTTTCAGGATTTCCGTAACGCCGGCTAATTGCCCGGGTGTGTTGCCTAGATTGACGTAAAGTTGTTGAATTGTCATACCGGTCTCCTTTATGAGCTCAGATTGCGTTTGTCAATAATACGTTTTGCCTTGCCTTCACTGCGCGGAATCGTCTTTGGCGGAACAAGGTTTACCTTGCTGTTGACAAGAAGCACATCACGCAGTTTACTTTCAATCTCTTTCTCTTTTGTCTCAATGTCTCCGAGCAGGTCGGAGCCCATGTTTTCGGTCATCTCTACCTGAATCTCAAGACAGTCCAAACTGCCCCGTTTTTCTACAACTATCTGATAGTGCGGTTCAACGCCCTCCATTTTAATAAGCACCTGCTCAACCTGAGAAGGGAATATGTTGACTCCGCGCACAATAAGCATATCGTCTGTTCTGCCTAAGAGTCGGTGCATTCTCACCAATGTACGTCCGCACGAACACGGTTCACGATTTAAAAATGTGATATCGCGTGTACGGTAGCGAATTATGGGCGTCCCCTCTTTTGTTAACGTGGTGAACACAAGTTCACCCTTCTCGCCGTCGGGAACGGGTTCGCCTGTTTTTGGATTTATAATCTCCGGGAAAAAATGATCCTCAAACACGTGGAGCATATTTTGAAGCTCACACTCCGCGGCTACTCCAGGGCCTATAATCTCTGTGAGCCCGAATATATCATACGCCCTTATGCTGAGTTTCTCCTGAATCTCTTCGCGCATGCTCTCGCTCCAAGGTTCCGCGCCAAAAAAACCTTTTTCCAAGTTAAGCATTCTAAAATCAATGCCGGCCTCTCTGCCGGCTTCCGCAATGTAAAGAGCATAGGAGGGTGTGCAGCAGAGAACTGTAGCTCCAAAATCCTGCATAACCTCTAATTGACGTTTGGTATTTCCGCCTGAAATCGGGATACAGGTTGCGCCGGTACGTTTTATCCCGTAGTGCGCTCCAAGTCCGCCTGTAAAAAGTCCATAGCCATAAGCATTTTGTACGACATCCTTTTTCGTAACCCCGCCCATAGAAAGTGTGCGCGCCATCACCTCAGACCACAGGTCAATATCACCCTGAGTGTAAGCGTCAACAACAGGTTTACCGGTTGTACCAGAGGATGTGTGTATCTCTACTATGTCATTAAGATCAACAGTTAAAAGTCCATAAGGATAAACATCACGCATCTCATCCTTTGTAGTAAAGGGGAGCTTTGAGAGATCGCTTATTGAACGGATATCTTCAGGCTTTACATTAGCCGCATCCATTTTTTTTCTATAAAATTCTACTTTGTCGTAGACCTTTTTTATAATTGTCCGCAGCCTCCCGCCTTGAAGCTCCTTTAGTTTCTCTAAAGGCATGGCTTCATTATCAACATCCCATATCATGCGTCAACCGTTTCCTTTCCCCAAAATGCCTCAATAATGCTTCAAAGAATTTTTAAAGATGTATAAATATAATTTTTGTGTTGCTGATTTTTTTATATGAATTATATTTTTATTTGGGATGGGGGGCGGAGCATAGGGCGATGTCCTATGGTAATGATAAGAGGCTTTCAGCCCGAGAGATATGATTTTTTAGATGAAGAAGAGATTTTTGCTTTCTCTTATTAAATTATCACATTTACTTTTTATAGGAGGGTAGTGTATGTACAGGTTTAAGGCGGGTGTGTTTTGTGTAATCTTGTCAGCTTTTGCCGCAAGTGTTTTGGCGGTAGATTTGGATACTGCTTTTGTACCGTTTCTTGTAAACGCAGACGCGCGGGTTACTGCTGCTAACGGCGAAATCGTTATTTTTATTGACACGGAGGCTGATAAGGAAGCGATACTCAGGCTGCCGCTTGCAAAGACCTTAGGCGTAACCCGCCGTTCACAAAACGCGAACAATACTCCTGTAATAACAGGCAGCCATAACGGAAAGATCTCTCTTAATTTACCCGGTCAAAATTACAAGACAGCGGAACTTACGCTGTATACTGTAAACGGAAAGCAAATCATGCGCACTAAGGCCGACGCCTCACGAGCGGTTAATAATATCGCGCGTCCCAATCTTGCGTCGGGAGTTTATTTGCTGTCTGTTAAGGGTGCAAACGGTCAGAGCTTCTCAAGCCGTCTAACCCATCGGGGCGGGAGTTTTAATATCAGTATAGCGTTTGGAAATGAGAGTTTTTTAACATCTTCACCTGTTGCGGTATCAGCCGCCGCGCCTGGATCCAATGATTGGACAATAACCGTTTCTGCGGAAGGGTATATAGATTCATCGTATACGCTTGGGGTTGCGGCAGTTGATAATCCGGTACAGAATATAACTTTGAAAAGCAGCGGCGGTGAGTGCGGTGCTGATGGTCATGGTCATTTTAACCCTAACATCGATTATGGTTGTTTTACTGATACAAGAGACAATCAGAGTTATCGTACTGTAACCATCGGTACACAGATGTGGTTTGCCCAGAATTTGAATTTTGAAACGGGTGACAGTTGGTGTTATCTTAATAGTCCAGATAGCTGCGCTAAATACGGCAGGCTTTATACTTGGTCGGCGGCTATGGGTTTGCCGTCAAGTTGTAATTCGAG
>Ga0123353_10003842_pt1 | contig 19166 bp, 10 predicted proteins | sample TergutLab28metaG_3_FD_92763 | JGI IMG/M metagenome (GOLD analysis project Ga0123353, IMG submission 92763) | Labiotermes labralis P3 segment gut microbial communities from Petit-Saut dam, French Guiana - Lab288 P3 | ecosystem: Host-associated > Arthropoda: Insects > Digestive system > Gut ... | reverse complement strand
TTAGGGGGGGAAATCTGGGATTGTGTGGATGGTGTGTGTTTGTGTGTGGGTGGGGGGGGGTGGGGGGGGGGGTGGGTGTGTGTGTGTGGGGGGGGGGGTTTCTTGTCGTGCCTGCTGGTGGCACCTGACACATTCCTAACCGAAAGTAACAAAGGTGTGTTTAGCACGTCACACATCAGTGTGCACAACTGACACGCTCCGGAGCGAATAGCGCCACAGTCTACGGTATGTCAGAGACTTCGTACCGATCAACCATAAACGAGACAGTCGTCAGCCAAGTTGAGGCGAAGCGTCGTTACAATTCCGGAACGAGCTGCCCACCGTCGACAGGAATATGCACTGGTGTGATCGGCACACCGCGGTGATGTCACAAGCGGTAGTCCTGCGTTTGAACTGCTTCCACAGCGGTGCTGGTGACGATTCAAGGCGTCTGAATGCGACGCTGTCGTCAGGCGGCTACTTTCAGGCGTTTCGGAAAATCCTAGGACCTCCATCTTAAACACAACGGTCCCTGGAGTTGAAGGCACAACGGTCTAACAAAACAATGGAACGAGACGCGCCACGTCACAGCGTCGCATCGTGGAAGCTGAATCTTCCAATTAATGTGTGTCAGCTGTCATTTGCACATCTACGTAAAAGCTATGAAAGCTGCCCGTGACATGCCAAGTAAGCACAGAGGGGAAGTAGAGGCGTAGCTGCATCCACGCTCTACCCTGACGCTAGAAGGGGGTGGGTGGGCAGCGTCACGCCCCGGCCTCTTTACACCTAGCAAAGAGACCCGGTACCCCTTGTACAGGGGGCTGTGTGGGCTGTGAGGCCGGACTGGATGGATGTAGAAGATTTCGCCCCTAACGGGTTTCGAACCTCTGACCGTCCAGCCTGTAGCCAGTCGGCATACTGACTGCGCTACTTCACATCTGTCTACATACAGTATATTAATAGTGAACAAGCATCGTGTACAGCCCGTACTGACTGTAACTACACACCATTACGTTCACAGCACAAAAATAGTTACTTCGACAGCCCAAGGTCGGAAGAAAGTAAAGCAACTGGCATGGAAACACACGTCACTTCATATCCGGCCACTCTGTGATCTCAGCAAGCCTGGATTGTGCAGACATGAACAATACTTCTGTTTTTTACAGAACCCGTAGCGCACTGTGTTACTGCAGAGGGATTTGTTATTGTGAAGAGCTACCTAGGACAGCCTACAGCGAGTGCAGTAGCAACTTTATAGTTAGGCTCCTGTACTTCACCTTCTTCTAAATTAACAACATCGACACACGAACAAATTTCAACACAACTGGTTACCTTGTTCAAGAAGCTAGAGTGATACAGCACGCTCTTTCAGAGAAACATAAGACAGTAGCCTACTGGAGTCAGTTCAGAGCCATGTTCACGAAAACATTTCAGATGCGCATCGCAGGAACTCGGTGTATTAAAGTAATCTGCACAGGCAGACACAAAACTACTTGTTCGAAACCACACAAATACAGAATTGTGCAAAAAATTCCTATCTCCATTGCGACAGTGTGGTTTTGTAACCGCTCCTGTCAAACAGCGTCCTGTGATGAGCTAGGTACATTGCTTGCTTATGGGATTACTTAAACGGCCACACAAATATTCACAATGACTGGAAGCAGAGCAAACTGATTGCACCTGGCGCGCAGACAAGAAACCTGGTTCACCGGGTCTGAAAGCTGCAGGAGTCACCTCCAGCACAGGTCCTAACATTGGTAAATCGTGTGCAGACTACTGATGTAGAATCTACGGCCGGGTTCAGCTTTCAGATTGAGATCTTGTGAAAGACTACGATGGACGTGACGACTTAAACACTGAGGGGGGGGGGGGGCATAGCATTAAATAGACACTTCATAATAGCGACAAAATATCAGCGTGTTAATACATCGAGAACAGGAAATTCATCCTAATTACAACAGACGCGCAGAAAATGTGACAGTCGTAAGGAACTGCCATTGTCAGGAGATACAGAACCAGGCATGATAATGTAGATATCAGTCACCAGGAAACCAGTGCTGAAGAACATGCAGAGTTTGAAACTTGTCGAACTGACGGAAGGCATACCAAACAAGATGCGATGGACAACAGTGCTAACAGCATGACAAACTGCAAACGTGACTGTGCATTACACACCGTCAACACAATTCATTAGTTTGCTAACAGACGTAATTAGAAATCCGCTTAGTCATGAGAACAATTGTTAAGTTAGTCATCCATTGACACTGAGAGTCGGAGTGAGTATGGAACATGGTGGACTGATACTGACAGGAGAAAGGAATCGGAGAAGAGCCTATCGTAGTGCCAGTTGGTCTGAACTTGGCCTCAGCCATAGCACGGCTTGGGAGAACAAATGAAGCAGCAGTAACATTAATCACATTTGTATCAGTACGAAAAGCATCGCAGGACAGCTGCAACCATCTGCCTGCCTGTTCCAATGACCCACTTCAGCTGCACTAAGTGGGTCAGCAGCAGACAGCGACATACAACATGACGACAGACACGACACACACACACACACACACACATATTCACACGCTCTGTTCCTCGCAAAACTAAATAGAGGTAAAGCCGTCACTGTACACGGCACGAAGGCATACGACGAGGGGGGAGGAAATATACAGCTCCACTCATTCTTTACCTCGGCGCTGGATGGAGGTGAGTAGTCAGCTTCAAGCCCCGGCCGTTTTACCATCGGGAAACAAACCCTGGCACCTACAGAATTAGAGGCTGGGTGGGCCCCAGCGCCGGGCTGGACGTTTTGAACAGAAAATCTCCTGCCGCTGTGGGGGATCGAACCCCGGACAGTCCAGTCGCTACACCGAAGCTCCCGCAAACCTCAAGTGACGAAGAAGATAATGATTATAATAATTACGTGTCGGTATGACGACAACTGCAACTGCAAGCAACAAACTGGCGCACCGTCGTATTTCGAGAACGCATTACGGCCGTCGTGTTAAGCTGCTGTGTGTTCTGTTCACAGTGAACATAACCATATACAGGGTGTTCCTTTTATCGTTGAACGTACCAAGGCACCCGCATCCTCCCGGACATCCCGCGACAGCAGAGGTGCAAAACTTGGAAGACTTAGGCGTAGATGGGAGGTTATTACTAAAATGAACCTACGAGTAAAAGTATGAGAGGGAGTGTACAGGACAGGAACAAGTGGCGGTCTGTTGTGTGCACGGTCACTAAACGTCGTGCTCCATGAAATGCGGAGAATATCTTGACTAGCTAAACCGTTACCTCCTTAAGAGTCTCTGCGCTGTGCAGTTAGTTAGTTAGTTAGTTAGTGCACTTGTGTGTAAACAAGAACAGAAAAATTCTGATCACGAGAAAAGAGCAAGTCACCCGTGAAAGTTTACTGTTGTTGTTGTCGTCGTCACTCTTCATTCCTATGTAAGTGTTATTTCGACTCACATAACATTCTGCGATAGAAAAGGAATTTTTCATTCATCCATGGACCGTGGTGGGTCAGGAGTCGTTCTCTTCCGGGTTCAGCCATATTTCGGCATAATTTGATCGGAAACCGCAACCAAAGAGCTAATACGGCTTGCAACAACACAAACGGTGCGGAACTCCGAGAAAGCGTCCGTTTCGTGCAGCAAAAGTCACAGTTTAACTCAATTGCGTAATTTTATGATTGCATGGCCAGCAGCAGAGAGACTGTGGGCTGGACAGACGCCCGGCTCGGCTTGACGCTGCAAAAGGAAATGCGCTGTTATTTTATCTAGCACCTTTACTGAGAACTTTTCGGGCCACGGCAGATAGTGCAGTGCTCGCCGCCGTAACGCGGTTGGAAGGATTTAGTCAATCGGGAATGGAACCTGTGACCTTCCGTCTTATGGCGCAGCGTCTCCACCAACTGCGCCACCGCGCCGCCGCTTGTCCCTTATTTCAGTCTATTTCAGGCAATATTAGGTTCACATGAAAAGTTGGAAATGTTTTCCTTCTGCTCGCAGAGAAGCGTCACACCTGACGAACACGTTGCTCGTTGCCAGTGGCGTACCGAGAGGGGGGGGGGGGGAAGAGGGTTCAAACCCACCTCCCCCGTAATTCTGAAGGCCTTCCAACATCGTGCCAAATTCAACCCGAGTGTGAAAACTGTTAAAAATTGCTGAATTTAGGACGCCAACACCCCAAGATGTTCTGAAAAAGGCAGTAAAATTATAAAACTACCTAATTTCGCAATTTTTTACATTAGAAATGACAAATAAATTGGTTGTCATCATAAATAGTCTTAAAGTACCAAAAATTAAGAAAATCTTACTATATGAAATGAAATTTCTTGTACTAAATTGCAGCTGCCTCCAGAACCCCTGACTAGGGGGCTACCGACCCCAGATCCCCGTTCTCTCTGTCCTCTGTCCTCAACTGAATTTATTGAACCCCCCCGAACAAAATTCCGCGGTACGCCACTGCTCGTTGCGTGTCAAAGATTTTAACTGAAGCCAGCTGATGGAAAGTGACTAGCAACAGTTGGCAGTTAAAATAATTGCCCTATTGAACACAGTAGAACTCCAGCGTATGCTGCTTCATTTTAATCCTACAAACGCAGGCGTCTGTGCTACAAATGTAAAGGGCGATAAGCACGAAAAATACAAACAATGCCCGCCCGCGCATTCAACAGTAACATGAAAAAGTGCGTATGTTGAGAGCACCAGCAATAATAAATTTAAGTATCGTGTAGTGAAGAAGTTGGTCAATATGTAAATAAGCACATTAATTATTGTCCAAATTCAACGCTAGCACAAACGTACTTTTCTATTTAGAACTAACTCAATGATGCAGGCTCCTTCTTCGGAAATTGGCAGTAGACCAACTGTTCACTAGAGATCGTGCAGCTCGAAAATTCACTGTTGTTTTTTTGAGGACGTGACTGGATTCTATCCGAACCTGCTGACATACCACAACCCTGTCTGTGATTCCTTAAGTGTTCTATAAACCTACTTACAAAAAGGTTTGCTTGGAAATTTCTGTAATCGTTTCAGAAAGGGTGAGCCTTTTTTTTCCACTACACATGTTATGGTTTTCAAGTTTTCTGTAATTTACAAAATGAAATCCATAAAAAAAACTTACCACAATTTTACCTCACAGACTGAGGTAAATTTGCGACACAAGTTTCACCTATTAAAACGGCCCTTTATATTTGGCCCACAGAGACCCGCTTAGATATGATTTTTCTTCACTGAAATAACAAGGGGCAAAAACTGATTCACTTAATACAAATCGGCTTCATTACAATTCATTGAATCTTACGTGAATTTTCTCAACTTCGGGCATAAAATGAACGGTTCATATTTGTGACACAACTCTGGAACATCAATTTGGCTATATTTCTGTCAATCTGAATCAGAGCGCATATATTTCCAATTAAGTCACCACTGTATCAATTTCGTCCTTCCTCTGAGACCAACTTCACTGCTTCCCAAGTTATTCCATCGCACTTACTTGTAACATCGTCTGTGACGTAAGGTAGCAACTGCTATTCGGGACACAATAACGTGATCAGGGCTGTATGAAATATAACTAAATACAAATCATTTTCACGCATATCAATTTGCATACATAGTATGATGATCTAATCTTACCTTTAAGGAAATAACTTGCTACTTTTCTACCAGCAAGAATAAAGTATCAGGTTTGTCACAGTCCATAATTAGCAGCGTTACACACACTTGCATCTGTGGCGGGAACAGACTGCGATGCAAGCATGATCAGAGGGTTGCAAGTACCAAATGTTGACAGTAGGGGACAGCACAATTCAATGCCTCTATCTAAGAGTAACGTGAAAATAGCGGCGAGGCAGACTTAAAGTTTAATTTATTCCTTAAAAAATAACACCGATTAACATCATACGTTTAGAAACTATTAATCCTATTACGCCTTATACGCTTGTTATGGGTTTCTCACATCACCAATGCATGATTTTGGCCCCACATCTCGTCGTCCTTGATCTGATCACCACAATAATGTTGTGGTTAGAGTATTGTCATTTTTCCAGCTCACTTGTTCTCAAACATCCTCGGTCAGTTTTCTTCGTTATACGTGACAGAACACGCTTCATTCCCATACAAAACGCTGTCTAAAATTAAAAGTATGTGTTGTTCCTAACCAGCCATAAAGGCATGTGGGACGTGGATTTGTAGATCCACTCATTCTTATCCGAGGCGCTACATCGGGTGAGTGGTCAGCTTCATGCTCCGGCAGTTTTCATTCCAGTATCCTTTGACTAGTAGGCTGAGGTGGCCCCAAACCCAGCCTGGAAACTTTGGAGAAGAGAAAACTCTCTCTCCATTTCCTGGACTCAATTGTTTGGATGTGCAGCCCAAATGCTAGTCACTACGCTGATTTTGCTGTGATGGCTCACAGCAAAATTACAAGGAGTTTCATATATTTTAATGTTCAGGTTTTTAGATAAGACATGGGCAGATTCAGGTAAATGGTGTCAAGCAGCTCCCTTTCATTCCTTCCTAAAGTACAATTCCAACTTACTTCTATTGTTCCAAAAATGTTGTATTTCATAAAATCCATAACTTGTGTTTTATTATATTGCCAAAAATATTATAAGCAAAAAATTGTAGAGTACTGTTACAGTTTGTCAGACTAAGTTTTTACGTTCGGCTATAACCTGAAGGGTTACTAATAAACCACTGAAAGACACAACAAGGTGGATATAAAATGGATATGAAATTCACTGATTTTGTAACTCCGCAAATTGAAGTTCTATTGTCAGTGGATTCAAGTCTTCAATGTGCCACTGTGTCACTGGTTGTGACCCCAAACCTTCTGAAGGACTGTATTGCCTTCATCTTCACAGGCAAACAGTCTAAGAATTACTTGACCCTAGGACAGTGTCACATCCCAGAATACCGTACTTGGATCTTCCAGCAACATAACTATGAGAACCATATATCTCCTGCCCAAATATCAGTGTTGGTTGCTATCCAGTTGTTTATTATATCTCAGGCCCTGTGTGACATGATAGGCATACAATGTTGTCATGCTCTACAGATGGAAGGAGCACTTGCAACACAGTTCATTAGAAAAGAATCACTTTCAACACAGCATTTCCATTTTTAGGGTGACTGCAATACTGACTGATTCATTGCAAATAATGTCAAACATGGAAGTCACAAAACTTAAATTTGTAAGTACAGAACTAGGCAAAATACAATGATTCATTATCCCGTGACAAATAAAGTGATATATGTGCAGTGAACACACCAAGGAAAATGGGCACAACTATTTCTCATTTTTTCTAGCTAGACAAAGAATAATGTGACAGTAAATGGTAAACAGAACCTAAAACATAAATTTTACAATAAACCCTTTAAACACTGAGTTAAATCATATCCATATTCTAAATGAAAACCCTCAAAATGATTTACTTCGCTTATTTTCATGCCATAATGGAATATGGTATCATATTCTGGGGAGACTCAGTAGAAAGTAAAAGAATTTTCCAGCAACAAAAAAGAACAATTAGAATTATGACAGGGTCTACTTTAAGGATTTCATGTAAAACATTGTTTCAAAAATTGGAAATACTGACTCTTACCTCCCAATAAATACTTTCCTTGATGAGGTTCCTCTCATCAAATTTGGAAATTTACAAATTTAATATTTCAGTAAATAATATAAATACTAGGTGCAAACTAAACTGCATAAACCAGCAGCGAGACTCACAATGTATCAGAGAGTGTTTATTACAATAGCATAAATATTTATAATAAATTCCCAGATGATCTTACTGAATTAGTATCAAATAAGAAATGCATTCTATTGTAATTAAAAAAATAACTAACTAGTAAGTCCTTTTATTCAGTAGAAGAATACTTGAATGCACAATAGACCTATGATGAGAGGCACAAAGTGGTAATGTTTGTATAAGCATATAAAATTTTCATACTGTATTTAGACTATGTAATTCATGAAATTATGTATCGACGTGTACTTCCAATATTTTAAATTTTTGAAGTGTATATGTATTGATTAGTGTACACCTGATAGTGTTTGTCAATTCTTGAGGGCATGTTTCATATCCGAAGCCTAATGGCTTACTGGGATTGATGAAATGAAATGGCATGTATGTCTGTCTGTATGTATGTATGTATGCATGTATGTATGTACGTATGTATGCATGTATGTACGTATCTCTAAGTCCCCTCTCGCTGAATTATTCTGCGGGGTATTTAAATTTTGTGCATGCTTTTTGAAAAACCTGATTATTTCGAGAACTAAGTGAGATAAATTTGTGAAACAAAAGGCATTTTATGGGGAAGGAAACAGACATTGATCAGAATGCCTTAAAAATAATGTAAGGTCCTTATTGCTTAATGAAGAAGATAAGTTTCTAAACAAACTTGTAAATATCCATGTTCTTTTACTTACATTGTGGTCGAGGCTTCAACTGTTTGCACGGAAGACGGATGAAAAGATGTCTCATAAGTTATTATTTGTGTTGTAATCCGCAAAACAATTTCGGTCCACACAAAGCGCGAAAAAATCTGGTCTTGGAGGCTGTGAAATGGAAGACCGTCGCGAAGGTGGGTGTGGCTCCTCTTTGTCCTACGTGTCTTCAGATGCGCAGTATTTCTCCTCGTCACTGTCCTAAACCCTTACGATTTCTTGTATTTGATTCTGAGACAGCAGACAAGCCCGTTTCACACGTGAAACCTCACGTTGCATTGAGAAAAATTGTAGCACACCTACTGGGTAGAACAGCACATTCTCAAGTGACAGAAGTTGGAATTTCTGCAAAGTACTTGGCGGAAATGTTTACTTCCCCTACCTAAGAATCATTACTCAGCTGCCAGTTAGTAATACCATATGGTTTTATGACCCCAACAATCCACTCCATTTACTAAATGCAAAACTAAACCAACTGCGTAGTACATTTTTAAGACTTATGCATTCAGGGCTAATTAGGGTCTCGTTGAGAGCTAAGTGTTTACACACAAATATGACACAGGACGCCTTTCACGATAGATTCAGTGTTTAGACACTGTGCAGAAAATAAAAACAGCGGGCTGTCAGTGTTGTAAAATGTAGGTCACCAAATAGTACACATTACAATTGCTGGCATTACTAGCTCACCATATTTTCCACGTTAGTAGGCTAAGGGTTAATTGTAAAATTATTTATGATTAAATGGATTTTTGTGAAATTCATATTTATCTTGGACAGAATAAAATTATCCATGTGCACAATCATTAACAGACGATAACACAGATATATGAGCATGTACTATCAGCTTTAGTCTCTGGACAACATCTTAGGCACATTTTAGCTGACATAAACTTCACAATTAAAAATTAGTCATCTTCATTTGTTACTTTACTCATTTGGCAATCATGGTCAAAATGTAAAAATTAATGTACAGGAGAATTATGACAAACCATACCAGTTATAAAGCTGCATATGTTTTAAATTGTACAATGGAAAACAGAATTGTGTGGTGTCAACTGTTCTCAAAAGACAAGAGGTGTCTGATGTATGAGAGTAGTTTTCATCCTAACTCATCTGTCTGCCTGCCTGTATCAGTCCGTTAATTCCGAAAATTTATAACTGTCAGATGAAAGACTTCAGTGACAGATGTGTCTGGGCTGCGCAAGACCGCTACAGAACTTGAAGACTCAAAACTTTCTACTTTGTAAATGTATATATACTGAAAATAAAAAGATTTTGGGTAAAGGTTAAAGATAGTACTGAGATAAACTGCATATGCATCCTTCATAGTTCTTGTACTATGAGTTGTATGAGGTCTGGTAATGTTTGTTATTGCATGATAGCTCAGTTAGTACAATGACAACATTATGTTGGAACCAGAGTTTAATTGCAGGTAGGGGTAGGAGATTTTTCTCTTATCACAAAAGCACACACCAAGTCTGAGACCCACTCATTCTCATTTGTGTTCCTTCCTTGGGACAGACAGTTGACTACTCACCTTCTAGTGCTGAGATTTAGAATGAGTGGAGCTAGATCCCCTATCCTCTACATGCCTTCATCACGCATACAGGGAAAACTTTACATGTTATGAAAACCAAGTGCAAATGTTGCTGGTTATTTTCTTTGATGATGGTCATTCCTTTCATTGCAGAACTGAACATGAATGCAGCACTAACTCAAAACCTGCCCCATCTATCATCAACTGAGCTGTACCCACCTGGAAAGTCAATCCTTTTGCCCAGCAGTGGAGGTAAGTGCATACACAAAACATTGTTTATCTGACAGCTTGCATCACCGCTTCCCTCAAACTGTTCCACGCAATGACAGGCAGCAAAATGCTCACAATTCTTCCTATTTTCCTCACATATTTCAGTTAATAATATGTTTTTACTGACTACATTTAAAGAAAGTGCTAAACATGTTTCCCTCAGGCTTGCAGACACGTCCCATCTAGCAGACACTGTTGAAGATACAGATTTTCTGGGATATGGTAATGTCTTGTTGGACAAGAATACTTCATGACATTTGTATCCTCGAATATGAAGGCACTACACTCCTTAAAACACGATAATCAGCCAATGATATATGGTGTTACATGGCAGAAGACCTGAATCCTCCAAAATAATACTGTCAAAATATCAAACTGTACAGTGAAGGTTTAAGTTTTCTACGTCCAGCAAGGTAATGGAAAATAACTATTGAAAGCTGTCAGATACAATGATGACCCCATAAAGGAGGTATAACAAAAGGACTTCATAGCTGTGAATTCACCACCATCATTATGCAGACACTTCTGGAATGTTTCATGTTCTACACAACAATAACCACAATAATTCTAATAATTTCAGTGGGTACCTGGAGGGAGATAAGTTTGTCACGAAGCAATACTCAGCGTGATGGGAGGAGTTTGACGGCCTCTTCTGCGGCATCCTGGACTATGCTATCATTCAGTCCACAAAAATGTAACAGTGCAGCCTGGGTCCTGAGCCTGCCCAACATCTGGCTGGCCATGAACTACTGAACCATACAGGTGGCTCAACAAAAAACACCACCACTCTTGACATACAGTAGTACCAACTTCACATTATGAAGAAATGGGGGCTTAAATGACATTTGATGCTTCAACCTACAAGCACAGTAGAGCCTCAATGTTTGTGAACTCTGACATTCGGGATTTTTACCTTTTACAAACACCCATTTTATACACCTGTTAGGCCATTCCGTGACTGGTCCACAATGTGGCTGGTAAGTCAGCTCCACCATTCTCATTATTGCGCAGATCACTCCCAGATTAGTCAGTATGACTTGCATTATGTGACATCAATTGTGTTAACTCCTTATGGAATGTAACTCTCCTTCAATCATGTAACAAATTTTATGCTCCCAAAAAGTGTCTGTGCTTTATCAAAAATAAACTTCCATGCTCTCTCAGGTCACTTAATGTTTTTAGTTCTTGAATTTCATAAGCCCTTGAAAACAAATAGGCAGTTTACATTGAAAATGGGTTCCTATGTTTATGACAGTTTTATCTGTCCCAATTAATCATGAACAATGGGTCTCCACTGCATTAGACATTCAGTACCTTACAAGACTCCCGCTTTCAGGATAAATGTCCAGCATTTTTAAATTTTTGGCACAAAACTTTCATTGCAAACCAAACTGTTTAACACCAGACCCTACTATCTAATGAAATCAGACTACACTTCCAAACATATGGAAATAAAAAGTAGTCTGGAAGGGACACTGATAAATTCACTTGCTTACCAAGACCATCAGATGAAGTAACATAAAACAAGGAGCAGTGTTTGTGAGCTGTACCTGTTAACAGACGGCTCCAAATAAATGTAGAAGTGTACGTACAATAACTAGGAGAGATGCATGTTTACACAGGCACTATACAGAAACACACAGCAGCCAACACCTGCAAGCAGCACAATTTGTGAACCATCTGGCAAAGATAATGGATCATGTAATTAAAACAGTTAACCACTGCCATCTGCACACTGGCCCAACAAAACACACACAACTTGATATTCGGCCCTCCCCCACTCTACAGTATACTACACAATCATTAATTCAAAACTCACATATTGGTAGTGTGGCTGTGGACAAGTTGTGTCTCTGCATTTGGTCTGATCTCACGTAACTGTGCCACACAACTTATTAAGTTTTTGTGTAACTCAACAGGATTACAATCATGAAAACTCCCACAAATGCTACAATTCTGATGTGCAAGGTTAAGACCTTGCAGGATACATGGTGTTAGAAGAACTAGACACACAGGTAACATGATAAATAAATATGTATAATTAATGATTAATAAACACGAAAAAATCAGAGTTGGTGCTTACTGGGAAGACATTGGCATTCCTGAATGAAAGTTTCCAGGGTGATTGAACAATTGTGGAGAGGGGGGCAGAAGTCTGTGTGAAGAAAGACGTGATCTGTTACTGCTCTGTCTTCATACGCCCATTGTGGTGCCATGACAGCCTCCACTTCATGCTGCAATTTCAGGCATCTATCAAAGAAATGGTCAACTGCAAAGAAACAATGGCCATTTAGATGCCTTTTTCAGACCACTGGAAGTCAACTGTGGACTCTGCACAACAGTACCAGAATTATCATCGTCCTCTCATTCAATGTGTGCTGTCAGCTCTGAAGGCCAGCCTCCACTACCTCAACAGCGTGAGAGTTGAGAACTTCCTGGATATAAGCGTCACTCCACCAGAACTGCAGGTACTTCTGCACTAACATGAGGACATTCCTTATTTCATTCTGCTCATTGGGAAACACCCAGAAGTCATCAACCACTGGCCTCAATGTTTCCATTGATCCTGTCTTCATTTTTCTTCACACAGCGAATTGCAGCATCACACAGTGACAGTGTCCAACTGACACATTAAATGGGATAAAATACAATGGTATTTCAGTCCAACACAACTTTATTGATAAAACACTTTTGTTTTACAACACAGTTATATGTTTCACCTCAAAGTAAGCCATCTTCAAGCCAACTGTATAAAATATGCACTGGAATATTACAGCACTGTTATTGTGTTTAACATGCCGATATCTCTACTTTTTGTACTTAGTGCTTTATTACAAAGAAAAATACTGACTTCCAAATTTAATTTTTGAGGTTTATAATTAAAATTTTAAGCATTTCTGATTTCAGTGGAAAATTGACAAGCAAAGCAGTTACAGTCAGTTCAAGCCTTCAGATACACCAATTAGCATCAATACCATACAGCAAACTTTAACACATCAACTACCAATAAATTACTGACCAGCCATACCATCTGTGCTGATTTCTGTGCAATTTTTCTATAATATTTCAACAAAGTGAATGCAAGTAACAATCAAAACAGTATGTGAAGAATCTTATAAAAGATTTTAAGGAAATGGTCTGGGAATACTTTTTGAAGGCATTTTTCTGGTGTACAAAATGGCATTGGAACAGGATTTCCTCCCAATATTTCAGTTTTCCCCTGTTAGTATCATTCCACCAATGCTCCATACTCATTCAAATGATGTAACTGACCTGTATAGCTTTATCATTTGCTAGTATCTTCAAACAACTACAAAAGTTCTGCTGTAATTCTCTTGAAACAATGTCATGGAATGCAGTTTCACAGCATCTACTGCCACCATCTTGAGTTCCATATGAAGTCACATCAAAAACAAAGTTTATGTTTCAAATTAAAATCTAGATGCCACACCTCCTCCACGAGAGTCCGAGTGTGATGAAAGGTAATCTCCAAATTTTGCCACAATGTTACAGCTTTGATATGGTTTAGGCAGTGCTTGCAAATTGTAGCCAGATAACTTAAGATATTTTTGGGAACTCTCACTCAGTGAAGGCTCATGCTGATCTGGAAAATAATAATACAAAAAAAGAACCATTAAGTTTTTCATGCACATACAAAACACCTAAGTAACATCCAAATGAGGGTTGTCTCTGGCATCTTTACATCATGCAGTCAGCTATGTTGTTCCAAGGTTGTGCAGAATCACACTGCCTCCATCTGCAGGGTGACTTAATTTGCTGAATGCTGTAATGATGTGCTGAAAGAAAATGTGTTTGTTATGTAGGAAAGTTGGAGGGAATTTTGCCAGCCACAGACAGGTGGGAATAAAGACAGGATTTCTTCCAAGCACTACTACGACCTCTGGGGCACCAACAGTGGACAGTGCTGCACTTCACTCTTGTGCGTTAATTCTGAAGTACAGTAGTGGCACATCAGTATCACAAGAATGTTTGTTCTTGACGAACGGCTGCCTCCTCCGGTCTTCCAGTGAATGGACGAGACATGTCACCACCTGCCTAAGAATAACCAATACTCCCAGTTTGTATTGTTAGGGTCAGCACTGCCACTTCCCTTATGAGTTGGTCCATGCACCTGCATTATCTGGCTGGGAAGCTAGTATTGTTCAGCAGGATACAATGGCCAATATCAATGTTGTTTTCTCCCATGGTCAAGTGCTCTGGTTGATACAAGTGTTCATTAACCCTGGCCTTTCACCGTATCACTTCAGCATTCATCTGGACCAGTTCAGTCATCCTGAGGATGGAGGCAGTATGTTCCTCTGAAACATCAGAAGAAAGTTCAGCACATGGTATAGAGGCACAAAAGATGACCACCAGTTGAACAACAACTGAACTGAAAACCTGAACACTAATTTAAGTTGTTCATAAAGGCATACCTGAGGCTGTGTATGTCAAAGTGAATGGGAAATGGAAATGGTCAACAGATATCACTCATCTTCATACTCCAAATAAATTCAACTCCCCTACATCCCCCCAGTGTGCTTACCCCTTTGAAGAACTTGAAATACCAGTAATGAACTTAACACTAACAACCAACAGCATAAGAAGAAGGAAAGATTACTTTCAATAATATACGAACACATTTTGGAATAACAAAAATACATAAAATTGTTGAAGAGTCTCGTTCCACAAAGCACAAAATCAATCGAACTAATTCAATGCATGACAGACTGTGACAGTACTGAGTGTGACCTGCACAACAGCAGCAGAATGAGGGAAGCTGACTGGTCAGGGTGACACATTGGTATTAAATTAGGTGATCAGGAAAGTCTGAAACCCCAAACACTGACGTTCAGAAGCATAAAGACTTTACACAGTTCAGTTTACCTAACCATGTTACCACACTCAACAGTCTACACAGTTCAGTTTGCAATAACTTACCTAACCTAACCTAACCTAACCTAACCTCACCTTCCACAAAAACACTGCTATTCCCATCTGCAATCTGGAAACGTGCGTTTTCAATACTTAAAGTAATGTTCTTGTCAAATACAAGGAGGCGTGAAAGAACCTGTGCAGCCACTGTTGCATCAGCTGCACCAATCAGCAATCGGCGCCCACAGACACGTCTCTTTTCTGTTGCAATGATGGGTGTGGCCAATGACATTGGTCGCTTGCCTGGGAAGGGACTGTTCTTTCCCTGTCCAAAGTTGGCAAGTGCATTATTCAATAAAAAGCCACCATTTGTAAGCAACTGTGAACCAAACCACACATTTAGTCCACTGAAAGAGAACCAGAAAAGAAATATTTTTAGCTGAAATTCAACAACACCAAATAACTGAATAAGTGACAAGTCAATTGACTGACCAATCAAGAGCATGCAGAAAAAATCTTTCTTGAGAAACTGACAGTTCTCAGGTAGTCAAGAAGTTCCCCACATTTGATGAACCTGATGTTCAGTGATATGGATCTGGTGTTCTGAGCTGTGACACCACATTCCTGGGTGAGTGGCTCCTTACATTCCAGTGGAGCCCAGTGCCTTCATCTATTAGGGTTCAGAGGTCCAAGAAAAATTCTTCTTCCTTACTTTGAAAGATCAGGAACATCACATGCAGCAATGCAGTGCCACATCCCAGCAGAACAGTATCAACTGCACCACTGTGGAAACCTCAACACTCACTTGCTACAATGTCCACAAGACCCCTCAATTTGCCCTATCCACTTCCTGATTAATCCAGAATTCAACCACAACACAAATTAATATGTCGCTGATGCACAAAATCTTACCTCACAACAGAGACATAAATATCATTTAAATCCACTGCAGCAACATGCGAGCCCACAGGCTGCATCAACTTTCCTGATGTGATTTCACTCCCATCATAATTATGCTCATATTTTTCAGCACTGAAATCTGGATCACCTAGGACATAGAAGTGTATCTGTCAACTGTTCACAGCTAGCAAGGTACATTAATACAGTGCATCCGCAACCCTGCCATGCACTAGCAACACTTGCCAAATCATCATTTGCAGCTTTGACTGCTGGAACATGTCCTTCAGCCCTCCCTAGCTTGCTAGCATGAAGGCTGCCCTAAGAGGGTCTTCTGTATTTCTGAACTCCCACAGGGTCAGGACAAATCCTATCTGATCTTTCCTCTTCTGTACCTGTGACTGGACAAATTCCCTCAAACGTTTGTGTATAATCAACACATTTTTTGACACCTATTACTTCAGCAAATACCAGAACCAATTCAGTCACCCTGAAGAGGGAGATAGTGCGAGGTGGTATCCAAAATTTTCCGGACTGACGCTGTAAAAATCGTAACTCACCATAAGGCCTATTGGCCACCATCACCCTCGAAGTAGTTCCCTCCCGCATGTAGACACAGGTCCCACCATCTCCTCCATTTTTGGAATGCTTCCTGGAAGTCCTTTTCTATCAGAGTGTCAAGCACTCTTTGTGATTTGGCCTGTATCTCCTCAATGGTATCAAACCGGCGTCCTTTCAACTTCAATTTCATTTTTGGAAATAGGAAGAAACAGGGTGCCAAATCAGGCGAGCATGGTGGGTGGGGGATGACAGCCATTTTGTTTTTTGCCAGAAACTGCTGGGTGAGGACGGAAGTGTGAGACGGGGTGTTGTCATGGTGAAGCTGCCAGGTCTGTTCTCGCCAAAGTTTGGGGCGACGTCTTCGCACGTTTTCACACAGTCCCCACAAAACATCACAGGAGAACCCAGAATTCACAGTTTGGCCTGCTGGGACAAATTCTTTGTGCACAATCCCCTTGATGTCAAAAAAAGTGACGATCATGCTCTTGACATTGCTTTTCACCTGTCTGGCCTTTTTTGGACTTCGTGATGTGGGGCTTTTTGGTGATGTGGAGCTTTTCCACTGGGAGGATTGCTGCTTTGGCTCAGGGTCATAACCATAAACCCAGCTCTCATCACCAGTGATGACCCTGGACAAGAAGGTTTCATCATCAGAGGTGAGCTGACGAAGTTCAGTGCAGAAGTTGACGTGCTGGTGCTTCTGGTCAGCTGTCAGGATTCTGGGCACAAATTTGGCTGCGACAAGGTGCATGCCCAATTCTTCCATCAGAACCCATTACCATGTCCCACAACCAATTCCCACCTCCTCAGCAATGTCGTGAATGGTCCGACGTCAATTCTGACCGACGAGCTCTTGAATTCGTGCAACAGTTTCAGGAGTTGTGCAGCTTCTGGGTCTCCCTGTATGTTCGTCATCATCAACTGATGTGCAGCCGGTCTTGAACCAGGCATCCCATTGAAACACCTGCGCATGACTAAAGCTGTGGTCACCAAAGGCTTGTTGTATCATTGTGAGGGTCTCCGTAGCATTTTTCCCAAGATTGACACAAAATCGGATGCACACTTGCTGTTCCTTTCTCTAGTCCATTGTGAAAAACGCCACAGGTCGCGTACAAGACTCCAAACAAACACATGTGAAAACTTCCCACTTTGACCCAGCTATATGCAACTTCACACACTGACTTACTAGACATGGTAGTCCTACCATCTACAGGTGCTTTGCGCTACCACAACTGCTGTATAGATGGCGGCACCAGTCCAGAAAATTCTGGATACCACCTCGTATGATAATCTGATGGACTGGACATACAAAACATGCTACACAAAACAAAACAATAACAGTTAAGCACAGGTGAGAGAGAAAAGAAAACTGTGTTATTTAATGACACCTTACAGATGGCAGACGAATGAAACATGCAAATGGAGCAGAGGCAGCCTGTTACAAACACACACACACACACAAATGTTATGATTAGATTGGCTTGGCACGATGATGATAAGATTCCCCAGCTCATCTTTTGTCGTTACACACAGCTTCCAACTGGTGTGGAAAAAAATAATCTAACATTCACGATGCTGGGAAGTTAGATATTTAATTACACTGGAGTTTATTACCAACATGAGTGGAGAGGTGTCCTCCAGTTTAATGATATAAAATCAAACCCTGATATAGCACCATCAATCACTTAATGCTCTTACAGTCTGCAAAATTAAAGTCCTATTATACATAATTTCAATTTTCTGCAACCCTCAATACATTGCCACAAACTGTGGTGAACTTACGGTGACACTATACCAAGGTTTGACTGTAGTTTTCTGTGACTCTGTGCCACATCATGAGTATTGGTGCGGACTTCCATGAAATAATGTGGAAAAAAACTATCAGATGTGAAACTGCAGTACAATGTATAAATTCACAAATTGTTTTATCTTACTATATTAAAATATTAAAAACACATAATATAAGAAAGGTGGAAGCATACAGGCAGAGCATATGTATTGCTTCATTCATTCTTAACCTCAGCACTACATAGAGTGAGGGGTCAGCTGCACACAGTGACTGCTTGCTACAGAGGCAAGAGCCCCTGGTACCCATCGAAAGGGAGGCTGTATGGACCCCACAGCTAGTACGAATGTTCTACAGATGAGAAAATATTTTATACCAATTTCAGAAATTGAACCTGAGATTCTCTAGCCCACAGCCTGGTCACTGTACCATCAAAAATGTTTAAAATGAGTTCAGTAAAATATAAACCATGTAGCAACATGGTGTACAGTGAGTGAGTCATTTTTCAGGAATGTGATAAAGTTTGTTACAAAGTGCATGTGATGTAAGAGTCAAAGGAACCAAAATTCAGTTTGGATGTGTAATGCTGACACTCAGGTTTCTGTAAAACATGTTCTGATGGGGAGATAAAACATTCAGACATGACCTACCTATTATGCATTAATCTGATGCAAAGGAAACACACAAATATGCAGTCAGAACCAATTTTTTTTTTTTTTGGGGGGGGGGGGGGGGGGGGGGGGGGTGTACCCCCCAATGGTAGGGGTTTTTTTAAACTTTTTTGGGGGGCAAAATAATTCCCCACCCCTT
>Ga0123353_10003841_pt1 | contig 19169 bp, 6 predicted proteins | sample TergutLab28metaG_3_FD_92763 | JGI IMG/M metagenome (GOLD analysis project Ga0123353, IMG submission 92763) | Labiotermes labralis P3 segment gut microbial communities from Petit-Saut dam, French Guiana - Lab288 P3 | ecosystem: Host-associated > Arthropoda: Insects > Digestive system > Gut ... | reverse complement strand
GAACCTTCGGGTTCCATGAAATGCGGGGAATTTCTTGACTAGCTGCAAACCAGTTAGCTTCTCAAGAAGGACTCTGCACCATGGAGTAAGTAAGTAAGTTCCTTTCCAGGCCCATTATGCCAGTAGTGAAATGACAGTTTATTTTGCGGCTTCAGTGTCTGCCTTTCCTGGCCTATTCAGTCCAATGTGTAATGCCTAGCCACGTGAAATGGGGGCCTATTGTGCTGGTTCTCTTCTTTATTGCTTGCATGTATAACTTCTTTTTTACATATTTGTATCTACTAAACATTTCCTGTGTGCTACAACCATAACCAATAAAGTACCCCGCAGTATCCCAAAATGCGCTAACGACATTCAGAGCTTAAAAAAAGAACAGAGGAGGACATGGCCTCGTGTAAATGAATGAGATATATTTATATTCTTCCTGTGACAAGGGATTCCTTATTTGTGGTTACCCTTTTCTGGTGCTGTATCAAAGTGGTCCTGACGGCTGTGTAAAAACGGCAAATGAAAGAAACTATACCCTGTTACACGGTAATAGAATGGGAAAATAGGAACAACGAATGATGTTTTCGGCTAAAATCCTCGCTACCAGGGACAGTTCAAAGCAGGAAACACGCGTTTATTATAATAGACTAAACAAGAAGTAATATAATGTCCCTTCCGTCTTAGTTTTTTGCTTTCATCACCTTGTAATTATTTTAAATACCGGTGTTAAATGCATTTATACTTGCATAAAGTCTAGTAATTCGTAATTATTAACGAATTTAGGAACACAGCAGTAAGAGTTTTTCCTCAGCTTTGCTTAATTCAATATTGCACAGTTTCATTAGGAATGTTATGCGGATGCTCTTTTTCTAGACAGGTCCTTCACGCCTGACGTATTCTGCCTTGCGACGGACCAATAAGCTATTCTAAAGCCAGTTCTCCACATAGTGTGATCTAGTGTTTCCTATTTCAAGTTCCAGCATCTTATCTTTACCTTAACTTCATCCAGTTACTGTATGTCTTCTTCTTCTTCTACTTCTTCTGGCTTTTCTTTCTATCTTTTCCTTCAATAACGTGGTTTAGAAATCAGTGCCTACGCAGGATGTGACCCATCCAGTCAGCCTTCCTTCATTTTCCTGTATGTAAGATATTTCTTTCCTCTGTGATAATACATGATGGGCCAAAAGTAAGTATAAGGTAGGTATACAGAAATTAACTATATGTTGTATACCTACTTTTGGCCCACTCTGTATGTAACACTTCTTCATTGTTTACACGATCCGTCCAACTGATCTTTCTCTCCTCCAACAACACATTTCAAAACTTCCAAGGTATTTCTAATATACTTCCCGAAGTGTCCTAATTTCAGCACAATGTACTAATCTACTCCTTAAATTTCAGCTCAATTTGCTGGTTAAAGACATCCTCGCTTTATTCTTCTTCCTACTTGTTTTTTTTTTTAATGCAGCTTTTGCTGTGGAAATACTGGATTAAATTTCACATGCAGCCCTTGCATCATTTGTTACAAGGCTAGCGGGAGAGCTGAAATAGCGCAAATTCGCTAGTTGTTTTTGATCTGTCATAATCTGTCATGGGTGTAGTTGTGTTTGTGTCATTAAAGGAGCTGTCTGATGTGAGGTGACCGTGGGGATGACTATGAATAATTGTGCTGTCTAGGATATTATGTAATATAGCCCGGTAGGAATTTACTTACTATCTGCAGTAACATTTCTGAAGATCGAGACAGCCCCTACCTCCAAGGTCAGTAAATTTATAGCAGGCTATGTAGATTCATACAGAAGAAGACAGTAATATTAATCGTTCCAGCTTGGTTTCAATCATTCTCATGTAACTTAAACACAGAAACAACAAAACCTACAAAACTTGCCTAATACTTGAGACATCAGATAAATATGTAACTAATTATAAACAAATGTAATGTGAGAAACAAGTTCAAGGATTTTGATGGTAAAATGACATTTTTTGTCCGCAAATGAATTTAATATTGCAGGAAATAAGGCGCGTGCAAGTTTACAGCGATTTGAGGTGTCATAATTGTACCAAAAGTAAGTAGTAACGTACATAATTAACTGTCTGTCAATTAACAAAATACACTACGTGATACTGTCTTTGATGTTTTAAAACCCAGCTTCGGTAACAGTCGCGAAAATTATGGATTCCATAATTTTTAATTGTTATTCAGCACATAAACATTTTTATCTATTCTTTTCCTTTCAAGAACTGAAGTACAAATATAATTTTATCCATGATACTCGAAGGTTGCAATGTTGGTGTCACACTGAGCGACAGAAGATTGAAGAAAAGCAGAAAGAAAAATATGTGAAACTGATAGATGAAAGATCATGAGAAAATAAATGGCGTATATAGAAAGTGCGTTACTTACGAGGATTACGCTTTATTTGTCATTTCCGATATAATAGAGTTTCTTTTAATACAATAAGAATCACTCAATTATTATACCAACCACTGCACATATATAAAATTTTATAAATTTTACATATGTGCAGTGGTTGGTATAATAATTGAGTAACTCGACAGCATGCACGGTGTAACAACGAAAATAAAAAAAGGAAAAAAAGAACAATACGAATCAGTTTAAAGCTGGCGCGAAGAAACCGACAAAAAAGTGCAAGCAGGAAGTGCAGTAAACTGCAGTACGTGTCAGCAATATGTCTACATGTGATGTAACTTGAAGAAAGTTGGGTGTTATTAACTTATTGTGATAAACATCTGAATTTCTCTAAGAATGTCTCCCTATCCACCGACAAACTTTTGTAGCCACCACGGGAAAGCTTTGTTTAACACAACGACCTAAAATCATAATTTAATTATGCCTTTCACTACCACGTCGCTTTACCTTGCGGTGAACAATTAACATTCCAGCTTAGTATTCTGTAATCCCGGGTTTGAACTGAAGCTTGGAGTCCCGCTTTGAGGTGTTCCGAAATTATCTCTCTTTCTTATACTTCGTATATCGTCGTCTGAGTATTACAAAATAACGTTTCGGAATCCGAATCTGCTTCCGTCTTCACGTCCTGGAAACTAACCTAAGTTGTGTACCCCTAACAACGTGTCACTGTCAGTTACGGTCGACTATGGGTCCATCCGGTTAGTTTCCCGCAACTGACGAAGGAATCACAGCCGGCTTCCGAAACGTTACGTCGTAATTTTAAGCAGAAGATGGATAAAGAGAAAGAGAAGTGTGGCTGGACTGTTTCGGAATATAATGGGATTCTCGTAGTCTCAGACTTTCCATGCCGTTGATGTCGGCCACACACAGAGTGACCCTACTGTCAATGCGCTGCATAACATATGCTGTTTAAAAGACCTCATTTAATAATTGCGTATTCAAGTGTGGATGGCATATATTGCAGCTTGTGTGAGCTGGTAAATGTAAGTTCTGTGTTTATTAACGTTCTGGAAAATTATTATATGCGATATTGGAGCTTGTTACTTTCTTGTCCGAAAACTGTAAGGGCCTACGCCTGTAACGAATAGCCTATGTTTAAATTCCGGTACCTGGGCTTAAAGGTTTACGGACAAGAATGTACCTTAGTATTTAATACCCATGATTTACTAGATAATAAAACTTTAAATACGTGAGATATAATTATTATATACTACTGCTGGGGAGCGTAGCCTGGAATCGCAACCCACAGAGCGGTATTATATTTCACTATGAAGGAGATATTAATTTTCTCGTCCTTGTGAGCCTAATGCTCCAGTATTATTCCTTTATATTACAAAGGATCCTGGATGCAACACATGCTATACCGTTAAATAGTTATTAATTTTTCTCACAGCGTGTAATTATGGGGTTTGGAAAAAAAAACAGTTATTCTTATAAGTAACATTAACCAATTTTTGTGTAATGCACGTGAAGTTTTTTTTACAGAAAGATAGCAACTAGTGTTTATTTAGATGAAATTTTAGGACCCAAAAGCTTAGTTACGCGAACAGTATTACATGTGAATTTCAGGAAGTCTGTAAGTCAATTTATATGACACCATCAATGAAAGACGAGAGAAATCATGAAATATGAAAGCGATAAACTCTTATTTCATCACACTCTCAGTTTCGAAAGAAAAAGTGCATTTATTACAAAGGAGCACTTTGTTTTATTCATGCAAAATAAATTACAAATGGCAGTAAGTCTTATTGTTTGACAAGCTAGTACAACAAAAAAAAGAAAAGGAACAAATTTACTAGAATATTCGCACGAAATTTTAAAGACGATAATTTTCCAGGTTAACTTATTTGTCACTCTTTAATTTTACATTTTCTTAGAGTATACACAATTTATACTATTGAAGATATATAGATGTAAGCATCTCTTATCATCTGTAAGTACTAAAGATCTCTTATAATCTGTATGTATTAAAGACCAGTGAGACATCCTAGTAAGCTTTACGGGCTGGACTGTACGGGGATTGATTCCCAATGGCGGCAAAATTTTCCGTAGCCACCCAGACAGAACCTGGGGCCCATCCAGCCTTCTATACAGTGGGTACAGATTTTGTTTACTGGGTTCAGGCATCAGGGGCTTCGCGTTAAACATCTACCCTATCTAGCGCCGAGGTTAAACAAAGAGTAGAGCTGTAATTCTATTCCCCCTCTGTGTTGTCATGGCATGTGAAATGAACACAGTATGTTTCGAAGAGGACTCTACTGCTCTTGTTCGTCTAGATGTCTCAGTAATATCATTAAAACTCTCCTACACTTCAGTGGATATTACCCTACACATCTAGTTTCATCTTGTCCGCCTGTCCATATGCAAAATATAACTGGCGTCCAATTTGAAGGATTTTCGTGAAATTTGATATTGGAATATTTTTCGAAACTGTACCGAGAAATCGGACAAGAATAATGGTTACTTCGCATGAATACCAGTATTCATTTTTGATCATATTTTTCTCAGTTCTTCTTAGAATAAGACATTGTTTCAGACAAATGTTGTAGAGAATATAATTTCACACATTTTGTGTTCAAAATTTTTTTTTCGAATATATTGTTGTTTATGAGATACTGTGGAAAAAATATTTTATTAGAGTCCGGCAGGCCACAGAACATAATATGGAGCATGTGTTTGCATGCTGGAAAACTTAGGATATAGACTTTTTTTCAGTATATGCAATACTTATTTAATTCCCACGACAACAATGGTTATGCGAAAGTGCACCAATGTTACGTTATACGTACATTGCCTTTACTCTTGTAGTTTTCGTTGATTTGGCACGTAACACGCAACCGATAAGTCACTGCATAACACTATAGCCGGGATATTAAATTTAACATACGTCACAAAAAGTGCTATTTCTTTATTTATGCTTCTCGTCCTAGGAATATATGCAGAAGGTTAAGTGAGGAGAAGAGCGGAGGCGGAGGACTGAATTTTTTATTGTTGTTTTCCCTCCTGTTCTCCTTGCATCCCTATATCACACGCCAACAGCGTCGCCCAAGCAAGGATTGGTACCGTTCGCATAAGTAAGCTTTTCTGAAAGGTTTTTGAATGAGCTGCGACGGCCGCAAACTTCTACAGAATCCCCGCTGTAAAAATGAAGCCATTCATAGTCTTTGAACGTAGCCGAGAAAACCCAAATTGTATATGGAAATGAGGAAACGAGTTTTCCTTTCTTGTACACAACAGTCGTAACTAGTCACATATTGTCAACTTCTAGAGTAAAAAATCCTAGGTGTGCGAAGAATACCAGAAAGGTACTGGGGATGGTGGTTAGAAAAAAATGTGGAAAGCTAGTTACGGTTTGATTACAGCTTTAAAAGTAAGCGAGATGAAGCGAAGGCTTAATAAAATGTAGTCTATATTAATTGTCTTCATATAAACCAACATTTAACAAAACTATTGTACATATCACGATATATTACATTCTCCTACTCGTTTCTGCTCACGTTGACGCCATCTTCAGGGAGCCTCGTATGTAACTGTTCGACTTTTCGGCGCATTAATTAGCTGTAAACACTTGTCCAAACGTGTTGATAAAATTAATTTTATCCCAACATTTGCGATAAAATTATATGTAACTGAAAAGCACTGTGTTCTCTGTGAGGTACAGTCTGCGGCTGAAAAAAACTTTGAAAATTAAAGAATCATTGATTGGCATTCTCTTGAGATATCGATCGTAAATATTCCGCTTACGATATTTCGATGTTGCCATCACACGGAGAAATCTTATAATTTGGGTTTAAAAACTTAGAGCTTTTCTGGAGAATATTCTCGATTTAGAATTGGGGATAATAACGGCACGAAAAAGTGAAACTGTTACGTCTTGCGGACGTATCATAAACACATAAAATACTATTTGTTTTGCGGTTTACCCTGGTAAATTTCCTGGTGCCGCACACCATAATACCTACCATAGCGGTAGCTATGGTAGGTATTATGGTGTGCGGTTGCTTAGATTTTTTTATCTTTAATCAATTTGGGGATCTATGAAGTTAATTTAGTTAGGTTAAAATATGGTGACAATGACGTAGCTTTTCCTGAAGTCATACAGAGGTAATGTAAAATAAATGCATGTTAAATAGTTCCAACTCCTAAACAGAATGCTATTATCCTACAGTTCTTGCGCCATTTTGAAGCATATACCCTACATTAATAATTGTCCAACGACGTACAATTCAAAGCAGTCTATTTATTATTCTGAAAGTTCACTCTACATGTGTCGGGTGTCAACCACGCACATCATCAGAAGTACACAAAACTGTAATTACAGCCTCCGGTACTGCTCATAGCTAGTTTGGTCACGTTGGAGGGAGGTAGCTGTACAAAAAATATGACCAGTACCAGAGGCTGTAGTTACAGTTTTGTGCACTCCTGATGATGGTTGTGGTTGACACCCGAAACATGTAGAGTGAACTTGTAGAATAGTACACTGCTTTGTGTTGCATCTCGTTGGACAGTTATTAATATAGATCAGCGATGCACGGAACCATAAACATTAAAATATACGCTACAATTTGCAACACTAATCTTAGGCCCCATAATTAGATAGGCACAAGTCTGAAAAAAATTGTGTTTAGGAAGTTAACAACAACGGCTATAAGGTATCTCGAATTAGTTGTTCAGTATCATGGAGAAAGTGTTTTTGGTTTTGATTGGTATACTTTCGTTTTGACCCATACGAATGAAAGGAGATGACAATGAGTTAGACCGGAACTTAGGGGAAACTTTTCTGTTGGTCTGCGACGACTAGTCCACCAACCAGGAGAATGGTTGTCAAGCCACGCACACACAGGAGGCACAAAAATTTGGTAGTGATCCATCTCGTATGATGTACAGTTATTTCTAATTATCCCGCCGGCCAGGACAATTCAATTAGCGTTTATTTACTCTGCAATCGCCCTGTCGATACATCACAAAGTATTGCCAATTTTCTGTGTCCTACTGGACTATTATTTAGTGAGGAATTTAACCCTTTGCATGCTGTAAATCAGCTACTACATATAAGGCTTAAATTCGCATGTCAAACGGAACACATTCCTTCTTCATTAGAGAGACAACACAGCATATACTGTTTAGTGCACTGGTCTTCAGCAAGTGTGCCGAGATCCCTGGCCAAGTTCGATACGAGGCTTTGAAACGAAGAATGTGAGTGTAAATTAAGTAAGCCAAGTAACTGTCATTGTCAAAGTACGGTTGGGTCCTAAATGTTTAATATTCACTCTATGTAAAAAAGGATTATGCGGAATATTTATTAACCCTTTAAACGCCGAGTTAAATCCCATCTGTCATTTGCTGGCATTATTAGGAGCTCACCATATTCTCCACATTAGCGGTATAAGGGTTAAATGATGATGTATATACTGCGGCGATATTTGAGCGGTATTTGCAGATTTAGCAACAGATTAAAATCTGCCACGAATTTACTGGATGGAGTCCCGTCGCGGAGTGATTCTCTGTCTTCGTGTATTCCAACAAATATTTTTGTATTCAAGAATCAAAAAGTAAGTTTAGGTCCAGTTAACGAAACAAACATGTCCTTGCAATTCGTCACTTAAAGTGAAAATAATTATTCCTATATTCGGAATATTTGTTTCTACAAAGCTAAATCAGCATTTAACAAAGCCCAATGCTTGATGCAGTAAGGGTTCAGGTTTTGCTGGTATTCTGGTCTTCATAACAAACCTATGGCTGACCAAGCTACCTGTTAAACATGTAGTTTCAGTAACTTCATTTAAGTAGCTCTACACAATAATTACAGAAAATAAATCAAATCAACGGGAATTATATAAGACAAATATTAACACTTTAATGCTCAATGATTGCTGTCTCTACCGCCGATTTTATCCTTTAGAAATTCCAAGTACTTCATCATACATTTCATTTATTGGTCCTCTATGTTTCTCAGAACAAACCTCGATTATTTACCTACACATTATTAATTGAGCCTCAGCAAGAATAAATATTAATATATCTGTGTCTATCCAACGTGCGGTGGTCGAGGGATATTAAATGAATGCCGACCGATAGTTCCGAAATATTTTTCTATTTTAACTGGAATGGATTCTTTATGTGAAATAATTTTTCCACACAAAATTTGCACAGAATAGTGGAGGTGAAATAATACTTCATTCTCTTGTATACGTGATCTCTTAGTTGTTAGCAGTCTAGGGTCCGTTGTCAGGGTTTGAGAGTCTATTGAAAAAGGATGACAGATATTTAAATGTTTGAAGCTGCTTTTACTCCCTGACTTTTACGATCGGTGTCTTATATTTTAAAGTATTCTTAGAATCTGAACGAAGAGGGGAAGAGTAGAAGAGGAATCAATTTAAAGGGTAACTCAGCCTCTTTGTTAAGTAAACGTTCGAAGATGGTGGATCGGATGCGAACAAATGGTTCCAGCTGTTGGATGACAAAATAAGGTGGGAGAAAACACATACGTAATAAAACTTCGTAGAATAGAAAATTTTGTCTTTCCACGCCGTTCTCCTTCGTTTGTAACTTGAATTACTTTTAAGATCATTTGTACGTGTTACTGGACATTGTTAAATAATGCCTTCTTCCATCTGTGTTTCAATATTGGGAGAAAAGCCGTCATGTGTTTTTTTTTGACCCGCATGTAGATAAAGAGGTTAAAAATGTGGATTTCTGCATAGTGGTTTTGTGTCACAAAGGAAGCTCCACAAAAGCGTAGTCTTCACATATATTCCGGCCTCTCTCTCTCTCTCTCTCGTATGTCCCAACCACAGTTTTGCTGCAAGCAGAAACCTGAAGCTGGTGCTGCTATTACTGTGGCGACAAACAAAAAGTTGACAGTTTCGAAAGGAAAAGGTGAAATATGACGCTGAAATATTGCAGTGGTAAGGTGAGGGATTTAGTTCGTCTGTTTTATTACGTGCAGCGCTATAAAACACGAGCGATCATTCGTATAACTTCGGATCTATCTTCAACGGCTTCTGGGTAGTTTAGGCATTACAGATTTTAACTTCAAAGTCTATTCGAATTCGCATAAAATTGATATATTTCTTTTTTAGAGTGTATACATTAAATAAATGTCCTGATGCAGACGTTCCACTGGACGGTTGTTTCTGTATGTCGAGACGTCTGTGAAGTTTTATTATGCCGAAATAATGACTCACCAGAGGGCAAAGTACGGAAGTAGGTTTGTTATTTTGCTTTGTTCTCAAGATATCAATATTGAAAGAATTGACACTTTCCTTTTACACCAATAAATGTGAACTGTCTGAAGCACAGCGTCATACAGCTAATACCTCACAATAAGTCAAGTACAGTGAATTTATATGTTTTGTGCCATACTCGCAGTGAAAGCTGATTATTTCCCTGAACGGTATTGACTCATTAGTTTTTGTAGTGGAGTTGAATTTTTCTCTGACAGGTAAGAACTGACTTGTGGATGTAAACGTACTGTGTAGTTCTGATGAATTTCAGTTGTCGAAGAGTTTGAAACAAACATTCTGTAAGGCCTGCGCTTAACTAATTTAAGACACTAAACCAACCAAATTCACAAAATTTTCCTGAGAATTTACATTAAAATACCGCACTGAACATTTTTAAACGTTACGATCCGCAAGGGACATTCATCAGAGAATGGAGCCAAAACAATGCTGCATAAAACCAAACAAACCCAAAAAGTAGGTGAGATTTATCAATACAAAAACATGACAGTAAAATTGCAGAAAACAAATGTAGCAAATTGTTTTAATAAAATGTATACAAATTTGTTCTGCGAGGGGGGGTATTGATTTGCTTTGTTTCCCTGATAACGGTTACTTGCGGATCGAATTACACGCGAATATGCAGTATGATATAACGTCAGTGGAAACATTTTGTGCGTTTTGGTTGGTTGAGTGTCGTGAATTAATTATAGATAATGCACGAACTGAACGATATAAGAATTTCACCAAAAATGTGGCAATAAATTTCGGAACCGATACATATTGTGAGCTGTCTTAGGTAGCATTCTAATGCGAGGGTCGGTACGAAAAATGTTTCCTTTTTTCAGAAACTTCACAATGAAATTTAAATATGTAACGTGTATAAACTTGACAAAGTTGAAATGATTTTTCCACAACGTCTCCTTCATTATAAACACAGTTTTTCCGCCTTTGCGTGTTACGCCGTACGCCGGTCGCGTTAAACTCTTTGCTGAAGCGCTGCGGATATGTCACGGATAACCTTTTGACCGCTCTTACAACGACGGACCAACCTTCTAACCGAGCTAACGTATTCGGAATCCTCACCATATGCGATTCTCGTACGTCTGTGAATCTTTATCGGACTGGAATCTTCTGCGGTAAGAAATTCGATCACCATGCTCTTCTCAGTACGTGCTACTGTGTTGAGAGGACGTGACTGACTGGAAAACCAGTGATCCTGGTGGAGTTGGACAGTGTCCCTGTCCGGTGGGTAAGGGAATGAACTCTACCAAGCGCCACATTTAAAGGAAAAAAATTATAGGTCTTTTTTTCTTAACGGATTTCGTCTTAGCTAAATTTGTCTGAATTTTTTATATTATTTAATACTGTATAAAGAAAATTATTTACTTCACTGCCTACAATTTATTCGCTGCAGATACTTGATTACCATCGCCATCAACAAAGGATACATTCTATTATATTTTGCACCGCCCTGAAAGAAGTCACATTCGCCTCCTTCCAAATTTCTGCCTACTGGCTACCACGATTATCGTCCGAATCTATAGCTATATTTCCAGATCCATGACAGTGCCGTAGTCTAAACTGTATAAGGCAAAATGTATATTTCGCTCAGTGTGATACGCACCAGGACGATGGCGAAAATGCACTGCAAATAGCGTAAGCTTCTATGTAACACGGAAAGAAAGACAACTTCCTTATATACGCAATATAATGCAATAAAATAAAATTCATTTTGTCTTTTCTGCTGGACACGCGAAGACTCTTCTGCATCTCTAGTTTCTGCAGCAGTGTTTGCACACCACGGCACACCGTTGTTGCAGAAAGCCAACAGAAATCAACGACACGGAGTTTAGTACTTTCAGCTTTAATTCAAACAGACCCCGTTGCATGTCGGGTTTCACCGGCATTTCTAAGTGAGGAGACCTTGGACTTGCACTAAATGTATGCGCCGCAGATGCGACACGAGTTACCAAAGGATTAAGACACGAATTTTGGTCTTATTTTACTAGAAAATTACAATGTGAAGATTTTTTTAATACAGGTACGCAGTTCCCAAGATTACTGTCGCTAATGTACGCAATCATCTTTAGGTACATTGTCGTGTCTTAAGGCGTCTAAATCCTCATTTTTTTCATTTTTATACACACATTTAAATCAATAGACCATTTGTTTCTAAGATCAAAATCTTTTGACGTACGTATTATTCATATGAAAAGAAGCTAGTTATCTAGTAAGTAGGTATAAATTTTTATAATTTCAACTGCATGGGAGACTTGATAAGTATATAGACGGGAAATAAAACCCAGGGTTAGCATGTCAAAAGTGACATTCAATAAGAAAAAACTCCTTTAACCAGGAAATTGGACTTAAATTTGAGGAATACAGTAGTGAAATTTACATGTAGTGCATTGATTTTTACGGTTCTGGATATGGGACACTCCAGAAAGTAGAAAAGAAATATCTTGGAAGTTTTGAAGTTTGGTGCTGGTGAAGGACTAAGAAGATCATTTGGACCAGTCTTGTAAAAAATGAAGGAATACTGTACAGGGTCAAGTGAGAAACAACCTTCCACACAAATAAAAGACAGGAAAGCTAATTGGATTGGCTATACTTTGCCTAGGAACTGCATTTTAAACACGTGACTGAGAGAAAGATAGGAGGCATGAGAAGGCGAGGAAGAAGACTTAAGCGGATATTGGGTTTCATTAAGAGAAGAGAAAATACGGGAATTTGAAAGAGGAAGCATTAGCCTATGAACTCTGGAGAACTGTTTTGGAAAAGTCTGTGGACGTCACGAAAGACAGTCTACGCGGTGAATGACAATACGAAACGTACTATTAATTCTTCTACTTAGCGGCTTAACACAACACATCAATATACTAAGTATTTAACTGCTGTATTACTGATATATTGCAGACAGACTCCTGAAATTGCCCACCACGACAGACAAAAACGTGTTTAGTAGTTACAAGAATCTCTCATATTGAATGTTCTTAGTGATTTAGGATTATGATAACATCAGGTTCCATAGGTCTATATCAGTACTTTTTAATAAGACACAGTATGTCATGAGTGTTGTTTGACCGTGCATCTTCCTCATGAAATAAAGTAAAATGCCAACTTGATGCAACTAGGTAATTTTATTGATGTATTCTTAGCTCGACATGTTTCGGGTACATACGCCCATCATCAGGAGCATTAGATATTGAGTTGCAGCATATGGTTTTCTGCACCGAGGTTTTGGATGGGTGGTGGTCTTGAGAGCCGCTGCGTAGGTCGTGTGTACGGTGCGGATGGTGCCGTGCATCAATAAAATTACCTAGTTGCATCAAGTTGGCATTTCACTTTCTTTCACAATATGTCATATATTGTATTTGTACTTGTGTCGCTCTATAAGATTTCACTGAAAATTTATTTCCCACCAACTAATAGTGCAAACATGGTTGTGTGTGAACTTTCTGAACTGAGAACAGAAAGACGTAATCTGTACTTTGTGAAACAGGCAATGTGTAACTTGAGCTGCGGTCGTAACGACGAGGTCTTCTGAGACGTGACGGACAGACGGACCTGGTTAGATGTCAACCTGAAAGTGTTGGCAACAGACTCGCCAGAAACACGTGGCATATAGAAGACCATCATGTAGACGAGCAGCTATAATCAGATGTGACCTGCTTCAGAAAATGTACGTTATGCCCTAATGTAGCTACATTCAATACTCGGTTGTCAGAAACATTTATAGAATAATTGGATATGGTTATAAAGACCACAGGATTATATAATATTCGCCATTGCTTTTTGATTTTATTTGTTTTAAAATGGATGTGTGCTTTAAACTGACATGTGTGCGTTTATTTAGGATATTTTCCGTGGTTTCTTACTACCTACCGTGCAGGTAGCCCGAAACATTCTAGGTCCTACACTGTATCTGACAGGTAGTCTTTGCCATACGGCTTTAAAACAAGGATACACGCTTGTCCCGCCGTGCTGTTTCCATACTTTCCGTGCCTGAATTTTTCCCTTATTCTTCACAAAAGTATTAGTTCATTGGTGAATTTCTGTATCACGTTCAATACACTTAACACTCCACTGTAGGCAGAGTGCCAATTTGTCTTCATATTAGAATAACGTGGACGTTCCCTGTGACCGCGTGCTTTAAGTCGTGGGCTTCGAGCAATCGTTTGCTGGGATTGCGGGTTCGAATCCTGCTGGGGGCATGGATATCTATCTCATGTGAGTGTTTTTGTTTCAAACGGAGTTCTGTGCGTTGAACTGATCACTCATCCAGAGGAGTCCTACTGAGTGTGTTTTGTCTCACTGATTGTTGCCTCGATAATGAAGAGACCCTGGCACACGGCGAGCAGTTGGCCATGGCAAAAAGAATTAGAATAACATGAAACAAACCCATATTTCCTATCTTTATATAACTATAGGCCTCTTCGCCACCGTAAATTGAAATCACGTCCTTGTTGATTTGAAACTGATATTTATTTTCCACCAATCGTCTGTCGATATCTCTCAATATATAACGATTGCAATTATGATTTTTTATAAGTTGTGAGGATTCGATGTTTTTGGACGGCTACAATCATAACGGAGTACCTTTCAGTTGTCCAGGTTCTTTCCACCATTTTCTAATTTTTATATTCGTTGTCGTGTCTTCGTCTCTGGTAATAGCAAGTGATGACAGGTTACCTCAGCTTGATCGTATTTTTCCTCTTCTCCTCTTTCTGCTAAATAAAATACGTTTCTTTTATCGGTATCCTGGGCATAGCGGCTGTCATGAGGCATACCGGAAGATGCAGCCTCTCTATCCGGTAATTCTGCCGTGCTCTACTTGAGGATAAAAGAAACCCCCTGCATAACCCAAATACCTGATTTTGTTTAACTTCAGGAAGTATTGAAAATTAGCATCCACATATTAAATACATAAGAATTGATGGTAAAATTATAGTGAGAATATTAAAAGTATATTATGGACTGGTTAACTTGTCTGAGAGATATTAGGAATATTTGGGAAGACACTTTCCACTGGAATAAATTTTGTCTAAATATGAGAGTTAAAATATGAGTTCAGTTTTTGTTGTCATTAAAAGAGACATTGGGTTCCGAAACTGTAAGTAATGGAAGGTGAAACTTTCTGTCTCTTTCCGTCTCTCGAGAGCATTCTGAGTTTAATACGGGCAACATTATTCCAAGTTTCTGTGTAGTAGTTGCCAGTTCGTAGACTGTAGTAGTAATTACAGGGTCCTACCATGTCTCAGTTAATAAAGCGAAGTACGTAGTATCTCTCTAAACTTAAGGGAGCTTTAGTGATTTATCGATTTAAAGTCTACAAGAATTCATAAAAACAAATATTAGCGTGAAAATTGTTACTGAGAAATAGAAAATGAAGAGATCTTGATATTCCGTGCCCATAAATACGAATATTACACATTCTTACTCTTTTACTCTATACCTGTAGATAATGTACTGCATTCTTCTTAACTTAGAATCATACACACAAGGTAACGTCAGCAAGATATGTTTACATAAATTTAAATTGCGAAGGAACAGGCAAATATTAGGTTAGTGTGCATTGTGTGTGTGTGTGTATGTATGTGCGTGTGCGTGTGTGCGTACGCGCTTGTATATATGTATATAAACATATATATGCATATATTTGAGGGTTGTTTGACCGTGCATCTTCCTCATGAAATAACTTTTAAAGCCAACTTGATGAAACAAGGAGAGGATGTTTCCGTGCGACTCGCGAGTCGCACGGCACCATCCGCACCGCAAACACGACATACGCAGAGGCTCTCAAGACCACCAACCGTCCAAAAACTCGGTGCAGAAAACCACATGCTGCAACTCAACATCCAGTGCTCCTGATAATGGACTTATATAGCCGAAACATGTCGAGCTATGAATACATTAATACAATTACCTTGTTGCATGAATTTGGCATAAAAAGTTATTTTACATATACATATGTTGACATATCTTTGTTGTAAATGAAGTAAAAGTGCCTACAAAGTGACAGGACCTCCACATCTCGTTTAAAGATATACAATAACAATCCGTCCGAAGGAAATTTCTTCTGTATTGTTAAGTGGAATTTTTTAAGGAATCCTTGTAAATTACAAAACATAAATACCAGGTATCACTGATTCGTAATAAAGATGTTTCTTTATATGGACTGCAATGATATGTTGGCAACTTCTGTGTGAAGCAGAACTACGCATACATGCTGTATTTGAAACATTAGGCCGATCGCATACATTGTATATTAGCATCCCGTCTGCTATTTCGTAACACGGATTAAATAGTGGGGTGAATAGGGTAAGGATAACTTGAGAGGGAGAAACTCTTTGGTTTCATAATAGACATTTTACGTGTTAGATATCTGATACTATAGGCAGTAAGTATCAAATTATTTCCCTTTTTGCTTAGGCCCTATTTTCCAGTATTTTAAGGTAGTTATAAAACATTCAACCTTTAAAATATGACAACAGCAATAGTGGAATTTATATATATATATATGTGTGTGTGTGTGTGTGTGTAGGTGCCTGCTTATGCGTTTGCTCGCATCGACACTCAGATGCTGACAGTGCATTCATAGGAAAAATAACTCTTATTCCCCAACTAATGACTCCCAAATCGATGAGTACAAAAATAATTGGTAGTACCTCTAAACATGTTACACTTCGCCGGATCAAAGATTTCTAAGGACATATTTTTTTTACTGATATTGGTTGGTCAGTTGGCTTAAATCGTGAGGACACATTTTTGACTGACCTATGATGCATGACGCAGCTCTTTGTAATTGAGTTACACAGTAAACATCCGTAATAATATAATCCCACAATATAATCCCGCTTTTTACTTGTACGATGTGTGTATACAAATATACTGTAATCTGAAAATGGCTCTTAAGTTCTCATGCTACTACTTATTAAGTCCAATACTCGGTGACGTTAGCCCTTTAATGAAGCTGCTCGGCATAATTTACCATCCGGTACGTTGACTATCCTGCTGTTCCATAAATCATAATCATCTGCCTCTTGTATTGGATGGAAACGAGACACGGAGCGTGAAATGTTTCTGGTTGTTCATTCATGTGCAGTGTGTCTTTCTCGCACCTCTATCACAGTGTGTAAACTCAGCCTGGTATTTTGACACGTTCGCTAATGAACATGTGTGGGTCATAAAGCAGCAGTTAAACAAATAACACAAAAATTTCATTTAATAAACAATTTCATCGAGTACACATCGAAAATACTTGGGGTTCGGGGCTGTTTCCTGGGGGTAAAGCTGTTCGGGCTGACGTTAGCCAGACTTTCAAGTAGTGCTGAAGTTAAGAATGAGTGGAGCTGTGCCTCTGCTCCCCTTGTTTTCCTTCATTTTGTAGACAGGGACAAATTTGCCTTTTTACATATCGAAAACAAGAACATAATAAAGTCATCTGCTTGGTTTGGCACGTGAATGTTTCGTGGCATGTAGATGATTTCTGTTGTAACAGAATATCCAGCAGCATATTCGGTCATCTTCAGTTCATCAGTCATCTCCGGCTTATCTAGCTTATGGTCACTTGACTGTACTTGCTATCTTTGAATGGACAATGGTATCTCTGTCTCGTAATCGGTACTAACATGAAGAAAGAGTTATGATTTTAAGAAACATAAGGAAGTAGTGCCGGTCCCAGTGGCCGCGCGGTGTAAGAGGTAGGCTTGTGGCCGTTCGTCTGCTGAGATCTGGGTTCGAATTCCATCGTTTGTGTTGTCTGTTGTCTGTTGTGAGTATTGTGTGTTGTAAGGTATAGGTCTTTGCGATTCGTCCAGAGGAGTCCTACCGACTGTTGTGCGTCGTTGTATGTGCTCGAGAAACACCAAGGATGAGGAGGCCATGGACCGCGTTGGGCCGCAGCGCCACAGGAAGTAGTAATAACAATAAGCATTAATGCTTCCAACAGTGTCAGGTACACTGTCACCGATTCACACTTCAGTAGATGCGGAAAGGAAACTATATGACGGGTCAAGTTCGCTACTTTTCGGAGTTCTGCATAAACACTTAAAACAAAAAGAAATTTGTGTAATATTTCGTGGAGATATTCAGCTTATTAACTTATTTCATTTATGGGCATGTCTAATAAATATCCAATGTATAGACAATGTTTTGGAGAATTATTTTTATCTAAACATAATTTAAAACGTAATTTCTGTGTACCAACGTTACAAACACAAGACAGTTAATGATGGTCACAGAATCTATTGCTGGTTGTTAAGAGAATCGGAAGAAACCCACAATTGCACAATGTGGACAAAATTTGTAATTTCTATTTACTAGTAAAGTAGATGTGGGAAAGTTCAGATATTTGTGAACAACCCTAACAAATCGGGGCACGCGGTGGCGTAGTTGGTTGAGGCACTGCGCTACAAGTCCGAAAGTCGCGGGTTCGATTCCCAATGGTGTCATTGGAATTTTTCATTGACATAATTCTTCCGGCCGCACTATGGCCCTGGGGTCGACTCAGCGTCTAACAGAAATGAGCGCCAGGAATACTTCCTGGAGGGCAAAGGCGGCCGGTGTGTAGGGCTGACAACCTTACCAGTTTCATGTGCCGACTGTTGAAATCTGGGAACCTCAAACTATTGGAATCCTAAGGGCCTGTCCAGGCCTGTAATGGGATTGCTTTACCTTTTACCCCAACAAATCAAACATGCATTCTTGAAGAAATTAAGGTAGACTGAAAGTAGAAATTGCTTCGCAGCATGTGTTACAGAATCTTCACCCTCCAGTTTACTGTCCAACACTCTTAAGACTCAAATAAATGGAAGTCTCTTTTTACCTTTTGTTGTATGTAGGTGTGAGCCTTGGTCTCTGGCACTGAGGAAGAGACAATGGTTGAGGGTGTTTGAGAATTTGGTATTGAGGAAGATATTTGGGTCTAAGAAAAATGTCGTAACAGGGGAGTGGAGAAGAGTGCATCATGAGGAGCTTTATGATCTCTACTCCACACCAGATGTTATACGGATGATCAAATCGAAAATGATAAGATGGGCTGGACATATGGCACGTGTGGCGGAGAGGAGGATGCATGCAGTGTTTTGGTGGGTAAACCTGAGGGAAATGGACTACTTGGACGACACAGGTGTAGATTGGAGGATAATATTAAAATCGCTCTTCAAGAAATACAGTGGGGACGTGGACTGATCTGGTTCAAGATAGGGAAACGTGGTGAGGTTTTGTGAAAGCGGTAATGAACTTTCGAGTTACATAAAATGAGAGGAGTTTCTTGACTATCGGTAGAACTATTAACTTCTCAAAAAGCACTCAGCTCCATGCAGTTAGCTGATACAGAGGCCGGGAGGTGATACTGTGCTTCGAAGCGTTAATGTCTTAATGATCCAAGAAAGTTTATCGACAGGACACAGTCTAAGAAGAGCAAAATTTATGGGACGGCCGTTGTTAATATCCGACGATATGACCAATAATTTCATTTTGTGATTGGAGGTCTAAACATCATTGTTGGAGTATTGTCTTTT
>Ga0123353_10003840_pt1 | contig 19170 bp, 22 predicted proteins | sample TergutLab28metaG_3_FD_92763 | JGI IMG/M metagenome (GOLD analysis project Ga0123353, IMG submission 92763) | Labiotermes labralis P3 segment gut microbial communities from Petit-Saut dam, French Guiana - Lab288 P3 | ecosystem: Host-associated > Arthropoda: Insects > Digestive system > Gut ... | reverse complement strand
TACCGGAACCCATGCGGGTCTCGGCGGGCTTCTTGGTCAGCGGACGGTCAGGGTAGATGTTGATCCACACCTTGCCACCACGCTTGATGTGACGCGTCATCGCGATACGAGCGGACTCGATCTGACGGTTGGTCACATACGCCGGGGACAGGGCCTGGATGCCGTACTCGCCGAAGCTGACCTTCGTGCCGCCGGTGGCCTGGCCTGAACGGCCGGGGTGGTGCTGCTTGCGGTGTGCAACCTTACGGGGGATCAGCATTATGCCGTGGCTCCTTCCGCGACCGGTGCCTCAGCCTGGCGCGGGGCACGGCGGGGGCGGTCGTTGCGGTCGTTACGGTCGCGGCCAGGACGCGAAGCCTGCTCGCGAGCGAGTTCCTTGTTGGTGATGTCGCCCTTGTAGATCCAGACCTTCACGCCGATGCGGCCGAAGGTGGTCTTCGCCTCGTAGAAGCCGTAGTCGATGTTCGCGCGAAGGGTGTGCAGCGGCACGCGACCCTCGCGGTAGAACTCCGAGCGGCTCATCTCGGCGCCGCCGAGGCGGCCGGAGACCTGGATACGGACACCCTTGGCGCCGGCGCGCTGCGCGCCCTGCAGGCCCTTGCGCATCGCGCGGCGGAAGGCCACGCGGGCGGAGAGCTGCTCGGCGATGCCCTGAGCGACGAGCTGGGCGTCGGCCTCGGGGTTCTTGACCTCGAGGATGTTCAGCTGGATCTGCTTTCCGGTGAGCTTCTCGAGGTCGGTGCGGATGCGCTCGGCCTCGGCGCCGCGGCGGCCGATGACGATACCCGGGCGGGCGGTGTGGATGTCCACACGCACGCGGTCACGGGTGCGCTCGATCTCGATGCGCGAGACGCCGGCGCGGTCGAGCGTCTTCAGCAGCAGCTGGCGGATCTTGATGTCCTCGCCGACGTAGTCGGCGTAACGCTGACCGGGCTTGGTCGAGTCCGAGAACCAACGCGACACGTGGTCGGTGGTGATGCCCAGACGGAAGCCGTAGGGGTTGACCTTCTGACCCATTACTTCTTCCCTTCTTCCGGAGTGGCCAGGACCACGGTGATGTGGCTGGTGCGCTTGTTGATGCGGAACGCACGACCCTGAGCACGCGGCTGGAAACGCTTGAGGGTGGTGCCCTCATCGACGAACGCGCGGCTCACGTAAAGGTCCTGCTCGTCCAGGTACTGGTTCGTGGCATCTGCCTTGACGCGAGCGTTGGCGATGGCCGAAGCGACCAGCTTGTACACGGGCTCGCTTGCGCTCTGGGGCGCGAACTTCAGGATGGCCAGGGCCTCCTGCGCCTGCTTGCCGCGGATCAGGTTGACGACGCGACGAGCCTTCTGAGGCGTGATGCGGATGTGTCGCACGCGTGCGATCGACTCCACCATTTCTTCTCCTCCTTACGTCGCCGGGTTAGCGGCGACGACCCTTCTTGTCGTCCTTCTCGTGTCCACGGAAGGTGCGGGTCGGAGCGAACTCGCCGAGCTTGTGACCGACCATGGTCTCGGTGACGAACACCGGGATGTGCTTGCGACCGTCGTGCACCGCGATGGTGTGGCCGAGCATGGCCGGGACGATCATCGAACGGCGCGACCACGTCTTGATCACGTTCTTCGAGTTGACCTCGTTCTGTCGAACCACCTTCTGAAGCAGGTGGTCGTCGACGAAGGGGCCCTTCTTGAGACTGCGGGGCATCTTCTAGTTCTCCTACTTCCGCTTCTTACCGGTGGGGCGGCGACGAACGATGAGCTTGTCGCTTTCCTTGTTCGCGTGGCGGGTACGGCCCTCGGCCTGACCCCAGGGGCTGACCGGGTGGCGACCACCGGAGGTCTTGCCCTCACCACCACCGTGCGGGTGGTCGATCGGGTTCATGGCGACACCACGGACGGTCGGGCGAACGCCCTTCCAGCGCAGACGGCCGGCCTTGCCCCAGTTGATGTTGGACTGCTCGGCGTTGCCGACCTCGCCGATCGTGGCGCGGCAGCGCGCGTCGACGTTGCGGACCTCGCCCGAGGGGAGGCGCAGCTGGGCGTAGGGGCCGTCCTTCGCGACGAGACGGACCGAAGCGCCGGCGGAACGGGCCAGCTTGGCTCCACCGCCCGGCTTCAGCTCGATCGCGTGCACGACGGTACCGGTCGGGATGTTGCGCAGCGGCAGGTTGTTGCCCGGCTTGATGTCGGCGTTCGCACCCGACTCGACGACGTCGCCCTGCTTCAGGCCGTTGGGGGCCAGGATGTAGCGCTTGGTGCCGTCGAGGAAGTACAGCAGCGCGATGCGCGCGGTACGGTTCGGGTCGTACTCGATGTGAGCGACCTTGGCGTTCACGCCGTCCTTGTCATTGCGACGGAAGTCGATGACGCGGTACTGACGCTTGTGGCCACCACCGATGTGACGGGTCGTGATGCGGCCCTGGTTGTTGCGACCACCGGTCTTCGACAGCGGACGAAGCAGCGACTTCTCGGGCGTCGATCGGGTGATCTCAGCGAAGTCGGCAACGGACGAACCGCGACGACCCGGGGTCGTGGGCTTGTAGTTACGGATAGCCATAGTTCTTCCTCTGCTCCTAGCCGACAGCCGTGAAGATGTCGATGGAACCGGACTTCAGCGTGACGATGGCGCGCTTGGTGTCCTTGCGCTTGCCGGTGCCGAAACGGGTGCGGCGGGTCTTGCCCTGACGGTTCAGGGTGTTCACCGAAGCGACCTCGACCTTGAAGATCGACTCGATGGCGAGCTTGATCTCGGTCTTGTTGGAGCGCGTGTCGACGACGAAGGTGTACTTGCCCTCGTCGATCAGGCCGTAGCTCTTCTCGCTGACGACCGGAGCGATGATGACGTCGCGCGGGTCCTTGTTGGTGGCCATTACTTGGTCACCTCCTGCTTCTTGGTCTTGGCGGCGACGAACGTGTCGAACGCGACCTGCGTGAACACGACGTCGTCGCTGACGAGCACGTCGTACGCGTTCAGCTGGTCCGCTGCGAGAACGTGGACGTTCTGCAGGTTGCGGACCGAGAGCCAGCCGGCGTCGTCAGACGAGTCGAGCACGACGAGCACGTTCTTACGAGCGCCGAGGCCCTCGAGAAGCGCCTTCGCGGTCTTGGTCGACGGGCCGTCGACGGCCACGGTCTGCACAACGTGCAGGCGGCCGGCACGGGCACGGTCCGAGATGGCACCGAGCAGAGCGGCGGCGATCATCTTCTTGGGGGTGCGCTGGTCGTACTTGCGCGGCACCGGGCCGTGCACGACGCCACCGCCGGTGTGCTCAGGCGCACGGACCGAACCCTGACGGCTGCGGCCGGTGCCCTTCTGCTTGAACGGCTTGCGACCAGCACCGGAGACCTCGCCGCGGTTCTTGGTCTTGTGCGTGCCCTGACGGGCGGCAGCAAGCTGAGCGACGACGACCTGGTGGATCAGCGTAACGTTGGTCTGGACGTCGAAGACATCCGAAGGCAGCTCGACGGAGCCGGCCTTCTTGCCCTTCGCGTCGAGGACGTCGAGAGTAGCCATGGTCAGGCTCCCTTCACAGCGTTGCGGACGAAGACGATGCGGCCGCGAGCACCGGGGACGGCGCCCTTGACGAGCAGCAGGCCCTTCTCGGCGTCGACCGAGTGAACCGTGAGGTTCAGAACGGTGACGCGCTCGCCGCCCATGCGGCCGGCCATGCGCATGCCCTTGAAGACACGGCTCGGGGTCGACGAAGCGCCGATCGAACCGGGGTGGCGGTGGTTGCGGTGCGAACCGTGCGAGGCCGAAACACCCTGGAAGTTGTGGCGCTTCATGACACCCGCGAAGCCCTTGCCCTTGCTGGTGCCGACGACGTCGACGAGCTGGCCGGCCTCGAAGGTCTCACCGACGGTGAGCTCCTGGCCGAGCGAGTACTCAGCGGCGTCAGCGGTGCGAACCTCGGTCAGGTGGCGACGCGGGGTGACGCCGGCCTTCTCGAAGTGGCCGGCGGAGGGCTTGTTGACCTTGCGGGGGTCGATCTGGCCGTACGCGATCTGAACGGCGTCGTAGCCGTCGACCTCGGGGGTGCGGACCTGGGTGACCACGTTCGGAGTGATCTCGACGACGGTCACGGGGATGAGCTTGTTGTTCTCGTCCCAGACCTGGGTCATCCCAAGCTTCTTGCCCAGCAGGCCCTTGACGTTCTTGGTCTTTGCAGACATGTTCGCGGGCCCCCTTACAGCTTGATCTCGATGTTGACGTCGGCCGGCAGGTCGAGACGCATGAGCGAGTCGACGGCCTTGGGCGTCGGGTCGATGATGTCGATAAGGCGCTTGTGCGTGCGCTTCTCGAAGTGCTCGCGGCTGTCCTTGTACTTGTGGGGCGAACGGATCACGACGACCACGTTCTTCTCGGTCGGAAGCGGCACCGGGCCGACGACGCTGGCACCCGCGCGGGTCACCGTGTCGACGATCTTGCGTGCCGAGGTGTCGATGACCTCGTGGTCATACGACTTCAGTCGAATGCGGATCTTCTGTCCCGCCATCACTGACTCGCTCTCATGTAAGGCGTCGTACGAGCTTCCGGCTCGCATTGGACGCGACGTGCTCCGAGTGGTTTGCCGCTCGAAGCTCGTGGTTCTGCACCACTGTTCGTTTGTCAACGCCGAGCCCGCGGCCGAGTGCAGCGCACAGAAGTGCCCCGTTTTCCAGCAGCGGATTTCAGCGAGGTGTTCTGCTGCCTGCGGCCTAGCCCGAACCATGAACTGGCGGCTATGCACTGCCTGGCAGTGATTCGACCGGGGCGCGAAGCCACTCGATCGAAGTGTTGAACCATACAAGTTTGCCAGATCGACCGCAATGCTGCAACCCGGGCGTGTCGCGAACGGGGCGGCCCGAACCCTCGAGCCGCCCCGCCGTCGCCCACCCGGGCTACGTGCGCTTCTTCACCCCGCGCCCGCCGATGCTCACTGTCACCATGGCGCCGGCCGCGAGCAGCGCGACGGCACCGCCGAAGACGGGGAGCTGCCACGCCGCGACCTCGGCCCCGGCGCCCTCGGAGATCGGCACGATCGTGTCGGAGATGCCCACGATGGCGTCATCCGTCACGGGAACGATCGGCTCGACGCGGTTCGCGATGCCGTCGTCGGTCACGACCGCATCGGCGGCGGCATGCGCCGGCGAGGCCGTCAATGCGACGGCGGCCAGCAGACCGGCCGCCGCTGCGGCGGCCGCGAGACCACGCCCCGCCCATCGAACACCGTTCGCCGGAAGCACCTTGGCGGCCATGGGGTCACACATCCTCTCTCGAGACCGCCTCGTGAGCGGCTCGCGCGAGCCCGGCCCCCGCCCGGTGGTGGAGATCTCGTCTGAAGCTCGCGACGGACTCAGCATAACACTTGTTGCATCTATCTTGCATAGAAGAATGACGATCGCGAGGGATGCGGCGAGCCGCGGTCGGACGCCGCGCCGCCGGACAAACGGAAGAGGGGGCCGGGCCCGAAGGCCCGACCCCCTCTTGCGGAGATCGAAGTAATCGAAATTACTTGATGATCTTGGTGACGGTGCCGGCACCCACGGTGCGGCCACCCTCACGGATGGCGAAGCCGAGGCCCTCCTCCATGGCGATGGGCTGGATCAGCTCAACGTGGAGGTCGGTGGTGTCGCCCGGCATGACCATCTCGGTGCCCTCGGGGAGGGTGATGACGCCGGTCACGTCGGTGGTGCGGAAGTAGAACTGCGGACGGTAGTTCGCGTAGAACGGGTTGTGACGGCCACCCTCGTCCTTGGACAGGATGTACGCGGTGCCCTCGAAGACGGTGTGCGGCGTGACCGAACCCGGCTTCACGACGACCTGACCGCGCTCGACGTCCTCGCGCTTGGTGCCGCGGAGGAGCAGACCACAGTTCTCGCCGGCCCAGGCCTCGTCGAGCTGCTTGTGGAACATCTCGATGCCGGTGACCGTGGTCTTCTGCGTCGGGCGGATGCCGACGATCTCGACCTCGGAGTTGATGGCCAGCGTGCCACGCTCGGCGCGGCCCGTGACGACGGTGCCACGGCCGGTGATCGTGAAGACGTCCTCGATCGGCATGAGGAACGGCTTGTCACGGTCGCGCACCGGGTCGGGGATGCTGTTGTCGACGGCGTCCATCAGGTCGAGGATCGACTGGACCCACTTCTCGTCGCCCTCGAGAGCCTTGAGGCCCGAGACGCGGATGACGGGGGCGGCCTCGTCGAAGCCCTGGCTGGCGAGCAGCTCGGAGACCTCGAGCTCGACGAGCTCCAGGATCTCCTCGTCGTCGACCATGTCAGCCTTGTTCAGCGCGACGAGCAGGTAGGGGACGCCGACCTGCTTGGCGAGAAGAACGTGCTCACGGGTCTGAGCCATGGGGCCGTCGGTCGCGGCGACCACGAGGATCGCGCCATCCATCTGAGCGGCACCGGTGATCATGTTCTTGATGTAGTCGGCGTGACCCGGGGCGTCGACGTGAGCGTAGTGACGCTTCGGGGTCTCGTACTCGACGTGCGAGATGTTGATCGTGATACCGCGCTGACGCTCTTCCGGCGCCGAGTCGATCGAGGCGAAGTCGCGCTGCACGTTGACGGCCGACGGGTACTTCTCCGCGAGAACCTTCGAGATTGCGGCGGTAAGAGTGGTCTTGCCGTGGTCGACGTGACCGATCGTACCGATGTTGACGTGCGGCTTGGTCCGCTCGAACTTGGCCTTAGCCACTAGGTCCTCCTCAGGACTTTCGTGTAGAAGCTGCGGCCGACGTACGCCGACCGGACATTCTACGGGGATCGTTTATATGTTACGGGATATCTTCCGGGCGGTTTGGCACCCGGTTTCGCGGCATCCGCTCGCCGATATCTTTGAGCGGATGCCGCGCCGGGGGCTTACTCGCCCTTGGCCTTCTGGACGATCTCGTCCGAGACGTTCCTCGGCACCTCGCCGTAGGTCTCGAACGTCATCGAGTACACGGCACGGCCGGCGGTCTTCGACCGCAGGTCGCCGATGTAGCCGAACATCTCCGAGAGCGGCACGGTCGCGCGGATGACCTTGACGCCGGCGGCGTCGTCCATCGACTGGATCTGGCCGCGGCGGGAGTTGAGGTCGCCGATGACGTCGCCCATGTACTCCTCGGGGGTGCGGACCTCGACGGCCATCAGCGGCTCGAGCAGCACGGGCTGAGCCTTGCGCGCAGCCTCCTTGAAGCCCATCGAGCCGGCGATCTTGAACGCCATCTCGGACGAGTCGACCTCGTGGTAGCCGCCGTCGGTCAGGATCGCCTTGACACCGACCATCGGGAAGCCCGCGAGGATGCCGCCCTGCATGGCCTCCTGGAAGCCCGCGTCGACCGACGGGATGTACTCGCGCGGGATGCGGCCACCGGTGACGGCGTTCTCGAACTCGTAGGTCGTCTCAGCGGTGACCTCGAGCGGCTCCAGCTTGAACTGGATCTTCGCGAACTGGCCGGAGCCACCGGTCTGCTTCTTGTGGGTGTAGTCGTGGCGGTCGACCGTCTTCTTGATGGTCTCGCGGTAGGCCACCTGCGGCTTGCCGACGTTGGCCTCGACCTTGAACTCGCGACGCATGCGGTCGACGAGGATGTCGAGGTGCAGCTCGCCCATGCCCTTGATGACGGTCTGGCCGGTCTCGGGGTTGAGCTCGGTGCGGAACGTCGGGTCCTCTTCGGCGAGCTTCTGGATCGCGGTGCCCAGCTTCTCCTGGTCGGCCTTGGTCTTCGGCTCGATGGCGACCTCGATCACCGGGTCCGGGAAGGTCATCGACTCGAGCACGACCGGGTTCTGCGGGTCGCACAGGGTGTCACCGGTGGTGGTGTCCTTCAGGCCGATGACCGCGTAGATGTTGCCGGCGGTGACCGACTCGACCGGGTTCTCCTTGTTGGCGTGCATCTGGAAGATCTTCCCGATGCGCTCCTTCTTGTCCTTGGTCGAGTTGATGACCTGGGCGCCGGACTCGAGGTGGCCCGAGTATGCGCGGATGTAGGTCAGGCGACCGAAGAACGGGTGCGCGACGACCTTGAACGCGAGAGCAGCGAAGGGCTCGGACGCGTCGGCGTGGCGCTCGATGATCTTGTCGAAGTCACGGACATCGTGACCGTCGATCGAGGGGACGTCGAGCGGCGACGGCAGGTAGTCGACGACCGCGTCGAGCATGGGCTGGACGCCGCGGTTCTTGAAGGCGGAGCCGCACAGGACGGGGTAGATCTCGGAGGCGATCGTGAGCTTGCGGATCGCGCCCTTGATCTCGGCCTCGGTGAGCTCTTCGCCGCCGAAGAACTTCTCGAGCAGCGCGTCGTCGGTCTCGGCGACGGTCTCGAGCAGCTTCTGGCGGTATTCCTCGGCCTTGTCGGCGAGGTCGGCGGGGATGTCCTGGACCTCGTACTTGGCGCCCATGGTCACGTCGCCCTTGGCGTCGCCCGGCCACACGAGGGCCTTCATGGTGACGAGGTCGACGACGCCGATGAAGTCGTTCTCGGCGCCGATCGGCAGCTGCAGCACGAGCGGCTTGGCGCCGAGGCGGCTGACGATGGTGTCGACGGTGAAGTAGAAGTCCGCGCCGAGCTTGTCCATCTTGTTGACGAAGCAGATGCGGGGGACGTTGTACTTGTCGGCCTGACGCCACACGGTCTCGGACTGGGGCTCGACGCCCTCCTTGCCGTCGAACACGGCGACCGCGCCGTCGAGGACGCGCAGCGAGCGCTCGACCTCGACCGTGAAGTCCACGTGACCGGGGGTGTCGATGATGTTGATCTGGTTGCGGTTCGCGTTGGCGTTCGCCGCGTAGGTGGGCGACCAGAAGCACGTCACGGCGGCGGACGTGATGGTGATGCCGCGCTCCTTCTCCTGCTCCATCCAGTCGGTCGTCGAGGCGCCGTCGTGGGTCTCGCCGATCTTGTGGTTCACGCCCGTGTAGAACAGGATGCGCTCGGTCGTGGTGGTCTTACCGGCATCGATGTGAGCCATGATGCCGATGTTGCGGACCTTGTGCAGGTCAGCGAGCACGTCTTGTGCCACGGGTTTCCTCCGGATGGATTGGGAAGGTGAAGTTGTGGTGCCGGCGGGCGGCCGATGTTCGTGACACCGGCCACCCGCCAGGCAGTGCTACTACCAGCGGTAGTGCGCGAAGGCCTTGTTGGACTCGGCCATCTTGTGGGTGTCTTCACGACGCTTGACAGCGGCGCCGAGACCGTTCGACGCGTCGAGGATCTCGTTGGTGAGACGCTCGGTCATCGTCTTCTCGCGACGGGCCTTGGCGTAGCTGGTGAGCCAGCGCAGCGCCAGGGTGTTGGCGCGGTGCGGCTTGACCTCGACCGGGACCTGGTAGGTCGAGCCGCCGACGCGACGGGACTTGACCTCGATGGTCGGGCGGACGTTGTCCAGCGCCTTCTTCAGGGCGGCGACCGGGTCGTTGCCGGTCTTGGCCTCGACGCCGGCGAGAGCACCGTAGACGATGCGCTCAGCGAGGCCCTTCTTGCCGTCGAGCAGGATCTTGTTGACCAGCTGCGAGACGACGGGCGAACCGTAAACCGGGTCTGCGACGACCGGGCGCTTAGGAGCGGGACCCTTGCGAGGCATTACTTCTTCTCCATCTTCGCGCCGTAGCGGCTGCGAGCCTGCTTGCGGTTCTTGACGGCCTGGGTGTCCAGGGCGCCGCGGATGATCTTGTAACGGACACCCGGAAGGTCCTTCACACGACCGCCGCGAACGAGCACCATCGAGTGCTCCTGCAGGTTGTGGCCCTCGCCCGGGATGTAGGCGGTGACCTCAGTGCCGTTGGAGAGCTTCACACGAGCGACCTTGCGAAGGGCCGAGTTCGGCTTCTTCGGGGTGGTCGTGTAGACGCGGGTGCACACACCACGCTGCTGGGGGTTGGCCTTCAGAGCCGGCGCCTTGGTCTTGACGACCTTCGGAGTGCGACCCTTGCGGACCAACTGCTGAATAGTTGGCACGAATGCTCCTTGCTTGCTGCTGCACGGTGACAGCGGATTGATGGTTGTGTTTCTTCCATCGGGACCCACCGCCGCCCTCGAGCGAGGACGGAGTTGCGTGGCGGGTATGCCGTGGGAGACCCTCGGTGCTGAAGATCAGACCTTCAGCGGATCTCTGAACTCGGACACGCCGAGCGTGCACGACAGAGCGCACACCGCTCAATGGTATCCGATGCGTGCAATCGGCGCGAATTGTCCCGAGCCGGAAGTCGGCGGAGTCTCAGGCGGTCGGCGCGGCCACCGCGGCGCCGGTGATCGGCTGGAAACGGAGCTTCCCCGACGACTCCGGAATCGCGACGCCCAGGACGCGGAACGGCACCGAACCGGTGGACGCGGTGCCCGAGAGGCCGCCCTGCGTCGCGTGCGCCGTGAAGGTCACGTGCCCCGGCTGCGTCGTCGCGACGGGCCAGCCGCCGAGCGCGGCATCCCAATCCCCCTCGGTCAGCACGGGCTGCGACTCGAGGGACCACCGGCCGTCGGAGTAGGCCACCGTGGGGTCGCCGATGGCTTTGAAGGGGCATCCGCTCGGCGCGAGCTGCGTCGAGGCCGCGCAGCCGTTCAGCCACGCCGCGGCGGCCGAGGCGATCGACGCGGACGCGCCGTCCGCGAGCTGCAGCCCGATCGCGGTCGGCGTGACCGCGGTGACACCGAAGCGCGCCGATGCGGTGACGTACCAGTCGGCGGCGAAGTAGTCGGCGGGGCCCGCGTCGTCGGACTCGTAGTCGCCCGGGAAGACCCTCTGGGTGACGAGGCCCTTCGTCGCGGTGAGCTCGACGCCGGCCACCTTGAGCGCGCGGTCGATGGGGGCGGCGAGCCGGAAGGAGATCTGCGGGAGCGTCTGCGGGGCGAGGCGCCAGGGGGCGAAGAGCGCGGCCCCGCGCTCGCGCTGCACGTCGAAAGCCGTCTGGTAGCTCTGATCGCCCTGCTGGACGCGGACGAGCACCGTGCCGGCGGCGCCCGAGACGGCCGTGTCGAGGACGGCGAAGGAGGTGACGCGGTTCGCGGACTGGCCGTATGCGGCATCCGTCAGCAGCTTGTCGCCCGCCGCGGGCGTGATGCCGCCGAGCGTGAGCGCCTTCGTGATGTCGCCCGAGACGACCGCCTGCAGGTAGGCCCGCACGGGGAGCGCCGGGTCGGCGCCGCGCACCGCGGGCGGCACGACGAGGGCCGCCGAGACGAGGCTCGCGGCGACCGCGAGCACCGTGACGATCACGACGACCAGTTGGCCACGGGTGAGCAGCGGATGCCGCGGGCGCGGAGCCGGGAGAACGTCGGGGGTCGACACGGTCGTCACACTAGCGGGCCGGGCTAGTCGTCGTCGTCCTTCTCCCACGGCCAGAGCGGCCGGCCGTGATCGGCGACCCGCGACGCCAGCACGAGCATGTAGAGGAGGGCGATGACGAAGGCGATGGCGCCGACCGCAGGGGCGTAGGGGCCGATCAGCAGGCCGCCGAAGAACGTGAGCGCACCGACCGGATCCGCCCCCATGAGGTACGCGATCGCTCCGACGAGGGCGTAGGCGAAGTACGCGCCGACCCCGATCGCGAGGGCGGTGAGCGGGGCCACGCGCTGGCGGGGCTCCGGGATGCGCAGGGCGCGCAGCAGCAGACATCCCAGCACCAGCAATGTCGCCGCGGTCACGGCGACCGGCCCGACCAGCTCGCCGGCATGGGGATCGCCGATGACCTGCTCACCCGTGAGCAGCGAGACGACGCCGAACACCGCGATGACGAGCGCCACGAACAGCGCGGTCGCGAAGGCGGCGACCGCGGCCGCGTACCTGCGGAACCTCGGCACCCCGCTAGCGGGCGGTGGAGTACTCGGCGTCGTACGCCGCCTTCGCCTCGAGGTAGCGGCGCTTGGTGTTCTGGCCGTGGAAGGCGATCCACGCGCCGAACCAGAGCACGACCTCGCGCGCGATCGCCGCGCCCGCGAGCGCCACCCACAGCAGCGTGATGTTCGAGTTGAAGAAGTCGTCGGTGAAGGTGCGCAGCTCGGCGCCCGTCAGGTTCCAGAACTTGGCGGTGAGCAGGGCGGCCGCGAAGTAGCCGGCGAAGACGAGGACGCCGACCGCCAGGCTGCCGATGATGTAGCCCCACCAGCGGCCACGGTTCACGACCGCGATCAGCCCGATGAAGGCCGCGAGGAAGACAGCGACCGGGAGCCAGAACGACCACTCCATGACGTAGCTCTGGATGCGGGTCTGCGCGCTCGCGAAGCCGTAGCGCAGCGTGAAGATGCCGAGCGTCGCGCCCGCGTTCGCGGCGGCGTAGACGATCGTGGCGAGGATCGCGATGAGGATGCCCACGCCGCGGTTGCCGCGCTTCTTCGGCGGCATCGGCGCGTTGAGGTAGGTCGGGCTCGACGGCGTCGAGGGCAACGGGGTCGGGACGACCGGGGCGGGGGCCGGCGCCTCGGCGACGGGCTCGTCGGTGGCGGGCTCGGCTGCGGGCGAGGCTTCCGCCGGGACGGGCTCGGCCGCGGGGACGGTCGGCTCGGGAGCGACGTGGTCGGACGCGGAGACGGGCGAGTACTCGGCCGGGATCGCGGGCGCGGCCGCGGTGTCGGTGTGGTCGGCGCCGGCCTGGTCGGCGCCGGCGCTCGGGCCGGCGCCGTAGGCGGAGACGGCCGCCCGCCGCAGTTCCTCGAGCCGTTCCGCACCGGCGTCGGGCTGGCGGGAAGCCGACTGGTCGCCCGTGGCGGGGATCTCGCCCGTGGCGTGCTCGCGCGCGGTCTCGTCCGCGAGGGGCGTCTCGCCCGTGCTCGGGTTCTGCTCGACCTGAGGGGTGTCCTCGTCAGGGCGCGGAGTCGGCGTCGTGTCGCTCATGGGGTCACAGTAGCGCGCAGGATTCCCGATGCTAGGGATTGACTGTGCGAACAGGGGTTCTTCGGAGGCGCCTCGGTCTCCATTCGCCGCAAGCGGCTCAGTCGACCAGCGGACGGCCAGCGCGGGCGGCTCAGTCGACCAGCGGGGCGAGCGGGGCGGCGAGGACGAGCAGGTCCATGCGGCCCTGCTGCACGACCTCGCCGGTCTGCTTGGTGAGGGTGAGGCGGCGCTCGAGCACGCCGTACTCCCCCGAGCTGGTCGGGCGCGCCGAGAGGATCTCGACCGTGCACGTCAGGGTGTCGCCGATGAAGACCGGCGCCGTGAACTTCCACTCGTCGATGCCCAGCAGCGCGACCGCGCTGCCCTCGAAGACGCCCGTGCGCGCGATCAGGCCGAGGCAGAGGGAGGCCCCGAACATGCCGTGCACGATGCGCTGGCCGTATCGCGTGCTCTTCGCGAACTCGACGTTGGTGTGGACCTCGTTGTTGTCGTTCGTCAGGTTGGCGAACTGGTAGACCTCGGACTCGGTGACCGTGTGGCCCGGGGTCGTGAAGGTCTGGCCCGGGTGGAAGTCAGCGAGGTAGAGAGGCATGCCTCAACGCTAGTTGCCGACCAGGACGTAGATGTACCCCGAGATCGTCGCCGTGTTCGCGCCGGCGCTCGTGGCCGCGGACCCCGTCGAGGACACCCCGGCCTTCGCGTCGATCTTGTCGATCAGGTACAGGCGCGGGCCGGCGTTCTGCAGGCTCTTCGTGAACTGCATGAGCTGGTCGTACGAACCCGTCGCCGAGATCGCGACCGGCACGAGCACGAAGTTCGCGGCCGTGATCGACGGGTCGGCGCCGACGGCGGGCGCGACGGCCGGGACGTTGGCGGCGACGGGCGCCGTCTGAGCCGTGCTCGCTGCTGCACCGGCGGCCGGGGTCGCCGTGGGCACGGGCGTCGCTGCCGGGGCGGCCGGGGTCGCCGCCGTGTGCGCGACCGCCGTCGGGGCATACGCCGTCGTCGCCCCCACGTTGATCGAGGTAACCGTGACCTGGGCGGCGGATGCCTGAGCCGTCAGCTGCCGGATGAAGTCGGTCGCCTCGACCGAGCCCGGGACCGACTTCCGCAGGGCGGCGAGCTGGGCCGTGAGCTGGCCGATCGAGGAGTAGTCCTTCTCGAGCCGGCCGAGCTGGAGCTCGGTCTGCTGGAGCTGCGCCTCGGCCTGGACCTTCTGGTCCGCGGCGTCCTGCGCCTGCGCGAGCTGCGGCTTCACGCCGAAGAGGAAGGCGACCGCCGCGAGCGCGATCGCGACGACGGCGCCGCCGAGCATCCACAGTCTGTGTGCGTTCATGTCCGTCGACTCCTACTGTGCGAAGCGGCCGGAGAACGCGGCCTGCGAGAGCGAGATGGTGATCGGCGCCGACCAGGCGGCTGCCGTCGAGGCGGTCGCGGCACCCTGGCTCGTGCCCTGCGTGACCGCGCCGACGCCGACGCCGTCGACCCCGGCGATCTTCTGGAAGGCATCCGCCGCCGCCGCGACCGACTGGGCGTCGGGGGCGCTCACCGTGACCATGACGATCGCGCCGCGGCCGACCGCGAGCGGCGTCGAGTCCTGCGTGACCGCGCCCATCGGGTTGCCGGTCTGGCCCGAGATGTCGGTGATGGTGACGCCCGCCGGCAGCGCGGCGTTGATCTTGCCGAACATCGCGTTCCAGTCGACCTCGGTCGCGGCGCCGACCCGCTGCGCCGCCTGGGCGAGCTTGACCTTGTTCTGCGCGGTGCGGGCGGGGGCGTACTTCGCCTCCTGGGCGAGCACGGACGCGTTCCGGTCTTGCACGGACTGCAGCTGGTTCTGCGCGGACAGGCGCAGGGCATACGCCCCGCCGACCGCCGCGGCGCCGAGCAGCAGCACGGCGACCACGACCACCGACATGAGCACGCGGGTGGTCTTGACCTTGCCCTGCGCGATGACCTCGGGCGGCAGCAGGTGGGCGATCGGGTAGGCGCCGATGGCGAGCTCGTCGGGGCGCACCGACCGCTCGGCCGGGCGCCGGGCGCCGCGCTTCGCGGGGGCGTCGACCTGCGGCGACTCGACGGGCTCGGTCGGCGGCTCGAAGAGGTCGTTGAACGACGTCGTTTCGGCGGTCATGCTGCACTCCCGAGGGCGAGGCCGACCGCGACCGCGACGGTCGAGCGGGCGGCGAGGATCTGCTGCTGGTCGACGCCGCGACCGAGCGCGACGTTCGCGAGGGGGTCGCCGAACCCGACGGGCAGGCGCGTGACATCCGCCAGCGCATTCTGGAAGCCGGGAAGAGCGGCACCGCCGCCCGTGATCAGGATCGACTGCACGGGCATCTCGGGGTGGACGTTCGTGAAGTAGTTGACGGTGTTGCGCAGGCTGCCGAGGATCTCGTTGGTCGCTTCGTAGATGACCTGCACGGCCTTGTGCTCTTCCATGTCGGCGACCTGCTTGGCGAGGCCGAGCCGGTGCTTCACGCGCTCAGCCGCGTCGAGCGGGATCTCGAGGCGCTGCGCGAGAGCCTCGGTGAGGTCGGCGCTGCCCGAGGGGATGATGCGGACGAACTGCGGCACTCCCCCGGTGGCGATGACCACCGTCGTCGAGCTCGCGCCGAGGTCGACGAGGGCGAGCGTGCCCGTGCGGGCCTCGTGCCCGATGAGCGCGCGCACGAGCGCGAACGGGATGAGGTCGACGTTCTGCGGCTCGAGGCCCGCACCCTGCACGGCCTTGACATTCTCGAGCACCGCGTCCTTCACGGCGGCGAGCAGGAGGCCGTTGACCATCGGCCCCTGCTCGGAGTGCGACTCGCTCACCGGGTAGAAGTCGAGCAGGGCGTCGGAGACGGGGACGGGCAGCATGTCCTGCACCTGGTAGGGCAACGTCTCGCGGATGCGCGCCAGGGGTGCCCGCGGCACGGAGAAGTCGCGCGCGATGACCTTCTGGTTGCCGACCCCGATGATCGCCTTCTTGCTCTTGAAGCCGCCGCGGGCCCAGAGCTGCTTGATCGCCGTCGCGACGGTGAGCGGCTGCTGCACCTCGCCGCGGATGACCGCACCGGCCGGCAGGTCGATCTCGAGGTAGCGGTGCAGCGTGGCCCGACCGTGGCCGGACGGCATGATCTCGGCGGCGCGCACCGTGTCGGTGCCGATGTCGATTCCGACGATGGGGGTGGGCATTGGTCTTCTCCTTGGTGGGGGCTAGGCGGTCAGACCGAAGAGGGACAGATAGGCGGCGGCGAGCGGGGCGCCGACGATCGCGCCGAGCCAGGCGCCCGCGAGCATCCACGGGCCGAAGGGGATGCCCGACTTCCGGCCGGCACGGCGCGCGACGAGCAGCACGACGGCGAAGACGCCGCCGAGCAGGAACGCGGCGAACGCGCCGACGACGAGCTGTGCGAGGCCGAGGTGGGCGAGGTAGAGGCCGAGGACGCCGGCGAGCTTGACGTCGCCGAAGCCCATGCCGCGCGGCGAGACGAAGGCGACCGCGAAGTAGACGAGGAAGAGGGCGGCGGCACCCGCGAGCATCGTCACGAGCTGCGCCCAGTCGTGGGAGACGGCGGAGGCCGCGCCGAGCAGCACCCCGCCGACCACATAGCTCGGCAGCACGATGCGATTCGGGAGCGTGCGGGTGTCGAGGTCGATCAGGGTCAGCGCGACCGAGATGGCGGCGAGATAGAGGAAGGCGAGGAGCTCGAGGATCGAGGATGCCAGCGCCGCGGCATCCCCCGCATGCCACCGCGTCAGCGCGAACCACACGGCCACGCCCGCAAAGGCGAGGCCGGTGCCGAGCTCGACGAGCGGGTAGCGGGCGGAGATCGGTTCGGCGCAGGTGCGGCACTTGCCTCGCAGCATGAGCCACGACAGTAGCGGGATGTTGTCGTAGCCCCTGATCGGTTCTCCACAGCGCGGGCAGGCGCTCGGCGGGTGCACGACCGACAGCTTGCGCGGCACGCGGTAGACGACGACGTTGAGGAACGAGCCGATGAGGCTGCCGAAGATTCCGAGGGCGAGGGCGGGCACGGGTCAGTTCCTCGCGTCGAAGCGACTGAGCTCGGTCACGACGGTGGTGACGACGGGCGTGGGGATGTCGGTCGGGCTCTTCAGGGCGCCGGGCACGGTCATCGGCACGTAGTTGACGGACTCGTTGTTGCCCGTCGCCGAGGTGCCCGAATAGACCTGGCCGTTGATCGGCCCCACCGAGTTCGGCGCGATGAACTGGCACGGGGTGTACAGGAACATGTCGACGTTGGTGGCGGGGCTGAAGTTGTTCGACGTGATGTTGATCGCGCCGTAGCCCGCGGGGGCGCTCGAGTTGCACACCGGCTGGTAGTAGGCGGTGTCGTAGGAGAGCGGCTGGTTCCAGGTCACGAGGTTGCCGCCACCCGGGATCGTGGCGTCCGACGGCACGATGAGCTGCAGCTGATGCGTCGCCCCGGTCGTGGTGATCGCATTGTTCTTGAGCCCGATCGTGAACCCCGAGGGGCTCATGATGACGAGGTCGCCGGACAGCTTGAAGGCAGTGCTGAGGCTGAGCGGCGAGCTGCCGCAGCCCGTGACGTAGAGGAGCTGCTTGCCCGAGAAGCTGCCGCCCGTGTAGGTCGTCGGGATCGCGCAGTTGGTGATGTCGGTGATCGTCCAGCCGGCGGCCGTCCACAGCGACATCGCCGCGGCATCGCTCTTGATGGTCGGCAGCGACTCACGCGGGGGCGCGGTCACGAGAGTCTGGGTGGGATAGCCCATCTCCGTCGGCAGGGCGGCGATCGAGAACTGCGGGGATGACGGGCACCGCGACACCGAGCCGAACGCGGCGCTCGCGCCGCAGGTCGAGGTGAGGTTGCCGATGTTCGCGCTGCTGCTCAGCCCGATGGCGCCCGGCACCGCGACGTAACCGCCGACCACGCGCTTGGACGAGGTGCTCGACACCGTCTGGTTGCCGGTGACGGAGCGGACGTTGCCGTAGACCGAGGTCTTGTTGCCCGCCGCGATGCTCACGTCGCCGTAGGCCTGGGCGTCGCCGCCCACCGCCCCGCCTGCACCGAGGGTCACAGTGCTCGTCATCGACGAGATCGAGCCGCACACGTTCGCCTTCGCCCCGATGAGCGAGCAGTTCGCCTGGGAGCCGTTGCCCGAAGCCTCCACCGGCCCGTTGGTGACGACGTCGCCGCCGACCCAGGTCGAGTCGAGGCTGACCTGGGGATACGGCGCGGCGGTGCCGCCGGCGACCAGCAGGTTCCTGCCGATCGTCGTGTTGCCGTTCTGCGGGGTGTAGGTGCCGCCCGCCCAGACGTCGCCCTGCACGGTGCACGAGGTGTCCTGGATGACGTTGCCCTGCGCGTAGATGCTGCCCTGCACCGGGGAGCCGTTCGAGGTGCTGCACTCGACACTGCCGTTGGTGTAGATGTCGGCGGAGTTCTGCGCGAGCGAGTCGGTGATGTTCGTCGCGTTGGTCAGCGTCAGGCCGCCGTCGCTGAAGATCGACTTCGTCATGTCGGGGATGTTCACGTCCGCGGTCGTGACGAGGATGCTGTTCACCGACGTCACGGTCGAGGTGTCGCCCGCGGACTGCCCCGCCACCCCCTTGAACGCCGCGGTGCCCGTCGAGTCGGCGACGGCCCGCACCGGCGGGTCGACCGAGGAGACCGGCAGGTATGCCCCCGTGCAGGACAGAACGGTGCCGCTCGCGTCGAAGTAGTGGACGATCACCGAGTACTGCTCGATGTCGCTCGCGCCCGGCACGAGGGTGCAGGGGAACTGGGTGGCGAGCGCGGCATCCGGCTGCTGCATCTGCGTGAGCAGCACGTTGATGCCGCTGTCCGCTGCCGCGCGCGACTCGACCGACGCGCGCGTCGAGGTGGAGAAGCCGAGGGCGTGCACGGCGAGGCCCGCGAGCGAGAGGCTCACGATGGCGACGATCGCGAAGATCGCGATGACCGAGGGCAGCGCGAAGCCCTCGTCGCGGCCGACGCGGGACTTCAGGGTTCTCAGTAGCATGCGGCGGGCCCCGATCCGGTCGGGTCGAGCTTGCGCTGGACGATGGTGTTGCGGATCAGGACGAGGGCGATCGAGCCGTGCGTGACCTGGAACCGCAGGGTGACGCTGTCGACGTCGAGGCCGGCCTGCGCTCCGAAGAACTGGGTCGACAGGCCGTCGGCGGGGATCGTGATGCCCGTGCCGAGAAGCGTCCAGTTCACCCCGGCCTGCGGGGTGAGGGGGACGACGCCGGTGCCCGCGGCGTTCCAGGCGAAGCCGCCGGGGTCGGCGATGGCGCTCGCGGTGCTGCGTGCCCAGAGCACCGTGTGGGTGGCGTCGGAGTAATACCAGGCCTGGCACTGCCAGGTGACGTCGCCGTTCTGCGTGCCGATCGCGACGCGCGCGCGCAGCAGCTGCCCCG
>Ga0123353_10003839_pt1 | contig 19171 bp, 25 predicted proteins | sample TergutLab28metaG_3_FD_92763 | JGI IMG/M metagenome (GOLD analysis project Ga0123353, IMG submission 92763) | Labiotermes labralis P3 segment gut microbial communities from Petit-Saut dam, French Guiana - Lab288 P3 | ecosystem: Host-associated > Arthropoda: Insects > Digestive system > Gut ... | reverse complement strand
TGCCCGGGAGCAGCTGCGCGGGAGCGGGGTCAGCGGCGGGGTGGTCTCGACCGGCAGCAGCGTGTTGGTCTACGGCGCCAAGCCGGGCGGCGCCGCCTTCGATATCGGCATCCGCGACCCGCTGGGCGGGCCGAACGACCTGCTCGGGGTGCTCCGCATCGAAAACGGCGTCATCTCCACCTCCGGCGGCTATGAAAAATATTTCGAGGCGGACGGAACGCGGTATCACCACATTTTCGACGGCAAAACCGGCTATCCGTCGGACAGCGGGTTGCTCAGCGTATCGGTATTCTGCGAGAGCGGGCTGTTGAGCGACGGGCTGTCCACCGCCTGCTATGTGCTGGGGTATGAGCGGAGCTTGGAACTGCTGAAACAGTACAACGCCGAGGCGGTTTTTGTGCTGGAGGACAAAACCGTACGGATCACGGTCGGTCTGCGGCAGTATTTTACGCTTGAAAATAGTGCGTATGCCGTGGTATGATAATAGGAGACAGTATGACTTTTTCCATCCGTGAAGCCACCCCCGAAGACGCCGGGGCGCTGCATGACCTGTATTATATTCATTTAGACAGTCCGCCGGATGAGGCTCAGGACATGGCCGCCTGGCGGGAAAAGCTCGCCCGGTTCGCGGCGGATCCGCTGTATTATGTATTGGTGGGTGAAACCGAAGGGCAAATCGTATCATCGGTGACCCTTGTTGTCATCGAAAGTCTCCTTCAAAACCTGCGTCCCTATGGGGTGATCGAATACGTCGTCACCCACGCCGATTTCCGCAACCGGCATTACGCCACCGCGCTGATGAACCGCGCCTGTGAGATCGCCGAAAGCCATAATTGCTATAAAATCATGCTGTATACCGGTTCCAAACAGGATAAAACCCTGCGGTTTTATGAAAACTGCGGGTTTGACCGGAACGAGAAAACAGCGTTCATCAGGAGATATACATAATGAATCTAAAATCCATTCTCGCCCCCGCCGCCCGGGTTCCCGGCGGATTGCGTCTGCCCGGCCGGAAGGACACCGCCGGCTGCGAAACCCTGCGGATGCCGCCGCCGGCGCGGGTGGTTATCCCGATGTGTCACCATATCGGCGTCCCGGCGGTACCGGCGGTAAAAAAAGGCGACACTGTCAGCGTCGGCCAGGTCATCGGCGATATCGCCGGCTCTTGCGACGATATCGGTATACCGGTCCACGCCTCGGTTTCCGGGACGGTCCGCGATATCGTCACGCTGACTATGCCCGACGGCGCGCGGTCGGAAGCGGTGGTGATCGATTCTGACGGGCTGATGACGCCGTTTTCCGGTATACAGCCGCCCAAGATCGAGACAGCCGAAGAGTTGCTGGCCGCGGCGGGGGCTTCCGGTCTGGCGGGTCTCGGCGGCGCCGGTTTCCCGGCTTACGCCAAACTGAAACCCAAAAAAGACACAGTTATCGACACCCTGATCGTCAACGCCGCCGAATGTGAGCCGTATATTACGGTTGATCACCGCGCCTGTATCGAGCAGACCGCGGATATTTTCGAAGGCGTCGAAATATTACAGCGGCGGCTGAACATCCCCGCGGCCGTTATCGCCGCCGAATCCAACGCCCCGCAGGCGATCGCGGCGCTGAACCAGGTTGCCGGCGAAAACGTTTCGGTGATGAAATTGCCGGCGCGGTATCCGCAGGGGGCCGAAAAAACACTGGTCTATGCCGTCACCAAACGTAAAATCCCGGCCGGCGGACTGCCGGCGGATGTGGGCTGTCTCGTCATGAACGTCAGCTCGGTCGCCTTCCTCGCCCGGTATCTGCGAACCGGCAAACCGTTAGTCAGCCGGACCGTGACGCTGGCCGGCCCGGCGATCGCCAATCCCGGCAACTACCGGGTGCCGGTCGGCACGTCGGTTGCCGATCTGATCGCTTTCGCCGGCAGCTATGCCGCGCCGGCCCGCAAGCTGCTGATCGGCGGCCCGATGATGGGCACGGCGCTGGCCTCGGAAAACACCCCCATCCTCCGGTACCACAACGCAGTGCTGGCGTTCACCGCCGATACCGCCGTCCCGCCGCCCCAGAAAGACTGCATCCGCTGCGGCCGGTGCCTCTTAGCCTGCCCGATGAAGCTGGCGCCGGTCACCCTGAAAAACGCCGTCAAGACCAACGACCTGGATACCCTGCGGAAGTTTGACGTCAGCAGCTGCTACGAATGCGGCTGCTGCGCTTATGTCTGCCCGGCGGGGATCCCGCTGGTCCAGCAGATGCGGTTAGGGAAGGCTCAATTGAAAATTGATAATTGAAAATTGATAATTGGGTGATGTTGTGTTGGGTGCGCTGCATCATTTTATGGCGGCGGCGTGGAAACGTTATATTATACGAGGAGGTTCTTATATGCCGTTACTAAGAACAGTAATGAAGTTGGAACAAACGATGCGTAATCAAAGTGTACCGGAGGATATTATAGCTCAAATAAATCCTCGCGGAGCCACATCAGAGGAGAAAATAATTGAGGTTATTGACCAAATGGACCGGTTATTATCCAAAGAACAATGTCTATCAATTATGGAACGGCATGGTTGCTGTAAAACAGGGAAAGCTGACAAGACGAGTCTTGAATTTGGCCGTGAACATAACGGGAAAACACTTGAAGAAAAAATTAAGCTAATTCCACAATCGGATATTGCCTATATCATGCAATGCGCATTGAACGCCGACGGAACACTCTCCACTTTTTGGGGAGAAGATGATCCCAATGGTATTTCCACATGCGGATGCTATACAATAAGAGAACTTCCAAAACCTGTTGATATATCCAAAACATATTGCGCCTGTTGCGGAGGGCTCCAGCGGCATATATATCAAAATGCACTCTCCGTTCAATTGCGGCTTATTGAGGTTGTTTCATCAAGAATCAGCTCCGGCGGGAAAAAGAAGTGTGAATTTTTGTTTGAAATAATCGGTGAGTAATATACCGAACCGATTCACCCTGAATCCCCGAAAGAAAAGAGTACCTATATGGACAAACTGTTGGTTTCCCCCTCTCCCCATCTCCACGGCGGCGCTTCCACCCAAAGAATCATGCTGGATGTCATCATCGCGCTGACGCCGGTCAGTATTGCTTCGGTACTGCTGTTCGGATACCGGGCGGCGCTGATGATCACCTGCTGCGTCCTCAGCTGTGTCGCCGCCGAATGGCTGTTCCGGCGGCTGCTCCGGCGCAGCGATACCGTGGCCGATCTCAGCGCGGCGGTCACCGGGCTGCTGCTGGCCCTCAATATGCCGTCCGGCGCCCCGCTCTGGCTGGCCCCGATCGGCGCGGCCGCCGCTATCATAGTGGTCAAGCAGCTTTTCGGCGGTATCGGCCACAACTTTGTCAACCCGGCGCTGACCGCCCGGGTGGTATTGTTCATCTCCTTTCCGGGGCTGATGTCGCGCTGGACCGTCCCCTGCGCGCTTGATGGGGTTACCGGCGCCAGCCCGCTCACCATCCTCAAAACCGCCGCCGACGCGGTAACCGGCGCTACCGGTTCCGGCGCCGCCACCCTGCCGCCGTTAGGCGAGATGTTTCTCGGCATCCGCGGCGGTATGCTGGGCGAAACCTGCATAGTTGCGCTGCTGCTGGGGTTTGTCTGGCTGCTGGTCCGCCGGATCATCTCCCCCGCCGTCCCGCTGACCTATCTCGCGGTAACCGGCGGACTGTTCCTGCTGACCACCGGCAGCGCCGAAACGACCCTCTACCAGCTGATGAGCGGCGGGCTGCTGCTCGGCGCGGTATTTATGGCCACCGATTATGCCACCTCGCCGGTCACCTCTTGGGGCAAGATCATCTTCGGCGCCGGCTGCGGCCTGATCACCTTCGCCATCCGCCAATTCGGCGCACTGCCGGAGGGGGTATCCTTCGCGATCATCATTATGAATATATTGTGCCCGCATATTGAGCGGTTGACCATGCCGAAAGCATTTGGGAAACAGCCGTAGGGGCGGGCCTTGTGTCCGCCCGTGCCACTCAAATAAATGCTACCAAGGGCCGGACACAAGGCCCGTCCCTACGCGCTATATAAGAATCTCCATATTCCAAAAGGGGCTGCCGCCATGAAACCCATATTAAAATCCCCCGCCGTGATCCTCACTGCTATCGCGCTGGGGGTGGCATTGCTGCTGAGCCTGACCAACGCCATCACCGCCGATTCCATCGAGGAGAACAAGCGGATCAAGGCGGATAAATTGCGCGCAGAGGTGCTGCCCGCGGCGGTATTCATCGTCCAGACCAGCCCGGACGGGATCGAATACGCCGCCGGGACCGACGGGCAGGGCAATCCGGCCGGCTATGTTTTCACCATCTCCGTTCCCGGCTATGGCGGCCCGATAGAAGTCATGGTCGGTATCGGCACCCGGGGGTTGGTGACCGGCGTGACAGTTCTGGAGATGACCGAGACCCCCGGACTCGGCATGAAGGCCGGCGACCGGGCCTTCTTAGACGGTTTCACCGGCGCGTCTGGCTCTCTGTCGGCGGTCAAACATAAGCCGGGCGAACGCGAGATCGAAGCGATCACCGGGGCGACCGTCACCTCCAACGCGGTGACCGACGCGGTCAATCAGGCGATAGAACTGTATAAGGAGGTTGCGCGGTAATGTGGAAAACCTTTTCCAAAGGGATTATCCGGGAGAATCCGGTGCTGGTGCTGATCCTCGGCACCTGCCCTTCGCTGGCGGTATCCTCGTCGGTGCAGTCGGCGCTCGGGATGGGGATCGCCGCCACCGCGGTGTTGATCTGCTCCAACGTCTTCATCTCGGCGCTGCGCAATATTATCCCGGACAAGGTGCGGATCCCCGCTTTTATCATCGTCATCGCCGGGTTTGTGACCATGACCCAGATGATTGTCAAATCCTACGCGCCGGAGATCGACGAACAGCTCGGCATCTTCCTGCCGCTGATCGTGGTCAACTGCATCATCCTCGCCCGGGCCGAGATGTTCGCCTCCAAAAACCGGGTGCTGGCCTCAGCATTAGACGGGGCCGGCATGGGGGCGGGTTTTACCGCCACCCTGTTGGTCATGAGTTCGATCCGGGAGCTGCTCGGCAGCGGGACCTGGTTCGGCATCTCGGTCACCGATCGCTGGGCGCCGCCGATGCTGATCTTTGTTATGGCCCCCGGCGGCTTCTTCGTCTTCGGGCTGTTGGTGGCGCTGGCGGCGAAATTATCCAAAGCCGGCGAAGTAACTCCGGGCTGCCCGATGGCTTGTCCCGGTTGTGAAGCCGCCGCCGACTGCGAACAATCACAAAAAGGAGGTGATCCGGCATGAAAGCCATTGTCGCGGTATTGTTCACCGCGGTATTGACCGAAAATTTCGTGCTGGCGAAATTCCTCGGCATCTGCCCCTTCCTCGGGGTCTCGAAAAAGCTGGATACCGCCCTCGGCATGAGCGTCGCGGTTATCTTTGTGATGCTGCTGTCAACCTTGGTCACCTGGCCGATCAACGCCTATCTGTTAGAGCCGAACGGCTTGGATTATCTCCAGACCATTATCTTCATTTTAGTTATCGCCACCTTGGTCCAGTTGGTGGAATTCACGCTGAAACGCTACCTGCCGCCGCTCTACCGCGCGCTGGGCATCTATCTGCCGCTGATCACCACCAACTGCGCCGTCCTCGGCGTGGTAGTGCTCAACGTCGACCGCGGCTACGGGTTCGGCGACGCGATGGTCAACACCCTCGGCGCCGGCTTGGGGTTTATGCTGGCTATGGTGATGTTCGCCGGCGTCCGCAAACGGTTGGAATCCGCCGATATCCCGGATTTCCTCAAAGGCCTGCCCATCTCGCTGATCTCCGCCTCGTTAGTCTCGCTGTCATTCCTGGGGTTTTCCGGGATGGCGGAGGGGATGTTTGGGGCGCACTAAAAGTTTCATCAAATCGGATAAGTGCTGTGGCGTGCGCCCCCGAAGAAACGCTGACGCGTTCTTCTTCAATTGCGTTTTTTATCTTTTCCGAAGAGTATTCATATCGGATTAGAGCGGTTTGACTTTTAGTGTATGGCAGAAAATAAAATAATATGGTTAAGCTATCGCGACCTGCGCGGAGAGAAGCAAGTTAAGCGTCCGTACACTATCCGCGATGTGCGGGGAACGATTTATCAAACAGCTATAAAACATGAAATATGGAGTTCATTATGACCATCTTACTCCCCGTATTATTAGTCGCCGCCGTCGGGCTGCTCTGCGGTATTTTGCTGACGGTGGCCGCCAGATTGATGGCGATGCCTGTCGATGAGCGGGTGGAGGCGGTGCTGGAGGCACTGCCCGGCACCAATTGCGGCGCCTGCGGCTTTTCCGGCTGCGCCGGTTACGCCGAGGAGCTGGCCGGCGGTTCCGCCGCCAACGGACTCTGCGCTCCCGGCGGCGCCGATGCCGCCGATGCCGCGGCGGATATTTTGGGGCTGCCCCGTACCGCCTTTGTGCCGAACACCGCCTTTGTCCGCTGCGGCGGCAGTGATGCCGCGACAGCCAGCGCCTTTGCGTATACCGGCGAACGCAGCTGTGCCGCGGCGGTACAGCTGCACGGCGGATACCGGGCATGTCCGTATGCCTGTCTCGGTTTCGGCGACTGCGCAGGTGTCTGCACCTATGACGCAATATGTGTCGTTGACGGCACCGCCCGGATCGACCCCGCCCGCTGCCGGGCCTGCGCGACCTGTGTCGCTGCCTGCCCCAAGGGGCTGATCCAGATTTTGTATATGGACAGCCCCAAAACCGCGGTGCGCTGCCGCAACCCCGACAAAGGCACCGCCAAAATCTGCCGTACCGGTTGCATCGGCTGCCGCCGCTGTATGGGCGCCTGTGAATCCGGCGCGATTACCGTCCCGGAAAACCTCGCCGAAATTGATCCCGCCCTCTGTACCGGGTGCGGCGCCTGCACCCAGGTCTGTCCGACGAAATGCATCGTGAAGGTAATTATTACTTAAAAAGAGGTTATCCAATGCTGTTCAAACTAAAAAAATCCCGCGGTATGCTGATCATGGCCGCCGCCAGCCCGATCTTTTTTCTGTTTTTGCTCTACGATATGATAAACGAGCTCACCTTCGAGAGCGTTTTGTTTTTCGGCGCGGCGCTGTTGTTTGTATTGTACGTCCTGCCGCCGGCGGTATGGTCTTATTACCGGTTAGACGACGGCGTTTTGACCGTCCGCAATGGGTTTTACCGTAAAAAATACGCCTATGCCGATATCAAAAGGGTCATTCTCGCCGATTCGTTAGATGGCCCTCCGGGTAAAGGCGCCGTCATGCAGCCCATCGTCAAGGTCACCTTCCACAAAAAGAAATATCCCCCGCTGGCCCTCATACCGCGGGACCGCGAAGGACTATCCGCCGCGCTCCGGCAACGGCTGCCGGAACCGGTAACGGACGGCGCGGAGCCAGAGAACCAGTAATTTTTTCCCCGCAAATGGCTGCAAATATTTGCAATTTGCCATTTACAATTTGCAATTTTATAAGGAGTACCATCATGTACCCACTGCTATTAACCCCCCACATCACCGACTACATCTGGGGCGGCACCCGTCTCAAAACCGAATTCGGGTATCCCTCAAATGCCGCCGTCGCCGCCGAAGCCTGGGTGCTGAGCTGCCACGCCGACGGGCCGTCGGTGGTCGTCAACGGGCCGCTGGCCGGGCAAACACTGCCGCAGGTGCTGGCTGTCTGGGGCAAAGACGCCCTCGGCACGCGGGCGGCGGCTTTTGACAATTTCCCGATCCTGATCAAGCTGATCGACGCCGCCGACCGGCTGTCGATCCAGGTGCATCCCGCCGACGATTACGCGCTGCGGGTGGAGGGGGAATACGGCAAAACCGAAATGTGGTATGTCGTCGACTGTGAACCCGGCGCGCAACTGATCTACGGCTTCACCCGGGAGCTGAGCCGGGAGGAATACCGTGACCGGGTCGCCGGCAACACCCTGACCGAGGTCTGTAATTTCGTCCCGGTCCAAAAGGGCGACGTGTTTTTTATCCAGGCCGGCACCCTCCACGCCATCGGCGCCGGCATCCTCATCGCCGAGGTCCAGCAGAATTCCAATACCACCTACCGGGTTTCGGACTACGGCCGGTTAGGCGCCGACGGCAAACCCCGCCCGCTGCACATCGACAAGGCGGTAGACGTCACCACCCTCGCCCCGCCGGCGCGGGAATACGGACAGATCGGCGAGCGGCGGACGATAGCCGGCGGCGTGGTGCGCCCGTTAGCCAGCTGCGAGCTGTTCACCGCCGAGCTGTGGCAGTTAGAGGGTACCATGTCCGCCGGGTTGGAGGACAGCTTTGTCTCGCTGCTGTGTCTTGACGGCGAAGGGTTGGTCAATGACGGCAAAACAACGCTGAACATAAAAAAAGGGGCCAGCCTGTTCCTGCCGGCGGGGATGACCGCCGCGCTGGAGGGCAAGGGTGAATTTATTTGTTCGTATATATAACATTCCATTATCAATCAAAAAACAACGGCAGCGGCGTTCGAGTCGGATCGGACGGGACAGGCGGTGCTGGGGAGTATTTGATGTTGATATTTTGGTGATTATATGGTAGACTATAGGCGATGGAGGTGGCTTTATGAGTTACGATATTCAAGTGAATTGGGATGAATCCGCCGGGGTATGGTGCGCGGTATGCGACGATATCCCGCTGGCGTTAGAGAGCCACTCGTTTGACGCGCTGATCGAACGGGTCAAGGTTGCCGCTTATGAGATTCTTGAGCTGAACGGAAAACTCGGGAAGAGCATACAGTTGTGCTTCAAAGCGACACATTGGGAGAATATTGCGTAATGGCGGAATATGAAAAAGAAGTGCGGCGGATATTGCAGGAAAATGGCTGTTCCTTTGTGCGCCGCGGCAAAGGCGACCATGATATTTGGTACAGCCCGCTGTCTAAGCAAAATTTTCCCGTTGACGGCAGGATAAAATCCCGGCATATAGCAAATGCGGTTATGAAGCAGAGCGGTGTTGCGCATAGGTTTTAAAAATAGGAGATGCCTCCGGTGTTATCGGAGGCATCCTTGATTTTTAACATTATGAAAGAAGGTACAAGCGTGAATGATCTCAAATTTTCGGTCAACAAACACCCCGCACCCGAAATATTATATAAAATTGCAGCGCATCAAGGAATAAACAAAGAGCGATCGCTCAGAGGATTGACGAATACTATCAATCGAAGTAAAGAGTGTTCGGACTATTTCGGTGTGATTGTGGAAAATGAACGGGATGATGTTGTCGGGTATGCCGGATTTATTCAAAATAAAAACAACCCGCAAAAATGGTTATATACTGATTTGTGGGTGAAAGAGGATTGCCGCCGGCAAGGAATCGCTGTCCGCTTGGTAAAAGCAGGGCTGAAACATCTTTTTGATATCGGTGCAAAAACACTATATTGTACGGTCAATCCCGATAATCATCCATCACTTTTATTACAAAAGACGCTTGGATTTATGAATATCGAAACAGAACCGTTCAATGAGTTATTTGTTGAAGGTTTGATGATGTTTCAATTGGAAGTATAATCAATCAAAAAACAACGGCAACGGCTCCAGATAAAAAATATCCTCCCGATCCGCCGCGTTGCCCTCGGCCAATATCGCGCCTTTGCCGGCGATGTGGCCGCCGGCCTGGCGGGTCAGCTGGGCTAACGCGTGGATCGATTCGCCGCCGCTGATCACGTCGTCCACCAACAGTACCTGCCGCCCGCGCAGCTGGTCCATCTCGCTCCGGTCTAAATAGAGCGTCTGCTCCTTATCGGTAGTGATCGACCTGACCGGCACCGCGACCGGTTCGGGCATGTAGAGCTTCGGATATTTCCGGGCGATCAGATACGGCTTGCCGCTGCGCCGCGCCATCTCATAGGCGAGCGGGATCCCCTTCGCCTCGGCGGTCAGCAGCACATCGAAATCCGGCGCTTTTTCTAACAGCGCCGCCGCCGCCGCCTCGGTCATCTCGACGTCGCCGAAGATTACAAACGCAGCGATCCGCAGCCGTTCGTTGACCCGGCAAAGGGGCAGCTGCCGGGTCAGCCCGGCGATGGTCATGGTGTGGTAGTCCATAGGTCGAGCCTCCTTTTTGAAGTGATTAGTGATTAGTGGATAGTGATTAGTTTTAACCGTTTCGATGTCGATGTGTTATAGCGGCGTTTGTGGATGAGGGAGTCTTTACCAATCCGGCATATCCGCCGCGCCCGGCCATTGGATGCCGTCGTGATACGCAAATTCCGTGATTCCGCAATAGCCCAGCGACGCCCGGGGGGTGAACTGGCGGATCAGCACCCCGTGGGCGACTACCGCTATTTTATCATAGTGGGCATACCGTTTCAATACCGCTTTGGCGCGGCTGAACACCGATTCAAAGGCTTCGATATCCGGCAGTATGCCGCTTTCGGCGGCTCGCAGCGCGCGGTACTGCTCCAACCAGATAGCGGCGCCGCCGGTGGTATAGGTGGTATCCGGCAGCCATTCGTGCAGGTCCACCTCCACCGCGATCTCGATATCCCGCCGCCGGGAGATGATGGCCGCCGTCTGCAGCGCCCGGGTATACGGGGAGGCGACGATCAATTGGATGCCGTCCAACCGCGGGTCAGCGGCGGCCTGTTCCGCCTGCTGTATCCCGTCCGGGGTCAGCGGCCCCAGATCCAGCCCGTGGCCGATAAATCCGCGCCGCTCCACATGGGAATAGTCGGGTTCGCCGTGGCGGATGAAGATGACTTGCATAAAAACCCCCTGAACAATTCACAATTATGGCGTGTTTCTGCGGATTAGGATGCCCTTCATGTATGCGGTAGTATTGTACGTGTCCCAAATGAACCGCATTTCTTCCTCATTACAGCCGATGAGGATTTTTATTTCGCTGTCTTTTTTCAATAAATCGACGGTGCAGATAATCGCGCCGATACTGTCCCCATGTATGCCCTTCCACACGTCGATGCCGCCGCCGTCCATCGAGGCGGTGTTTTCGAGATAGCCGTAGTTCACCGGATAGATGAAATCCGGGTATCGCGGGTGGGCACTGTTTTTGGGGCGGTCGATGATGAGGGCCGATTCCGAAACGAGTTGGTCGAGGGCGGACCAGAAGTCGGCTTCTATCATAGTGTGTTCCTCTGTTTCATAAATCTCATCACCAGATCTGCCGACTGCCGCGCCGCGGCCACGTCGTGGACCCGCAGCAGCCTGGCGCCCTGCCAGACGGCGACGGCGTGGGCGGCGACGGTGGCGGACAACCGGTCGGCGGGCGGCCGGTCAGGGGCGAGGAAACGTTTGCAGGAAGCGCCGACCATAATAGCAGGAACTGCGGTTCCTGCAAGAACTTGTAATCCATCGATAATCCACGGCAATTGGGCGATCATCGCCGCGTCGCCTTCGTTTGAGCTGCCGAAGCCGATGCCGGGGTCGAGGACGAGAGACGGCAGCGGCAGCCCGGCGGTTTCGGCGCGGCGGATCGCGGCGGTGAAGAAGACTTTTGTAAGCTCCGGCAGGTTTGTGCCGTCGCGGCAATTTGCGCCGCCCGGTCGCATCAGAATCAGCCCCGCGCCTCGCGCCGTCGCCAGCGAAATCATGCCGTTTTCCAGTCCCCCAGAAATATCATTGATGATATCCGCGCCATTTTCCAGCGCTTTTTCGGCCACTTCCCGATAAAACGTGTCCACCGACAGCGGCAGCGATGTCGCCGTGCGGACCGCGGCCAGCGCCGGCCCTAACCGCGCCCACTCCTCCGCCGCCGACAGCAGAACCGCGCCGGGGCGGGTGGACTGGGCGCCGATATCCAGTATGTCCGCCCCCTCCGCCGCCATCCGCCGCGCGTGAGCGGCGGCGGCTTCCGGATCAGGGCAGCGGCCAACAGCCAAAAAGCTGTCGGGGGTGACGTTGAGGATACCGGCGACCGCGACCCGGCCGGTCAGGTCGATGGAGCCGGAACGGTGAGTGAATAGTATCATGGGACTTTCCCTACTTTTCGGCAATCTCCGCAAGGCTGTCGGTCAAATATCCCCCAACACCGCCTGCCCGGTCCTATCCGACTCGAACGCCGCTTCCATCACCTTCATCACCCGCATGGCTTCCTCCGGCCGCACAAACGGCTCGGCGGCGCCGTCCAGCACCTCGGCGAGGTTGACGTAGAAGCCCGGGTGGTCGGAATGGTACTGGTCGGGGTCGATCTCGGTCTCGCTGACGGTATCCTCATGCCGGGGCGCCATGGTTTTGGTGGGGCCGGCTTTGGTATAGACGATCTCCTCTTCCCACACCTCCTCAGTTTCGATGGCGCGGACAATCTTGCCGCTCCCGTTCCAGTCGTTGACGGTTATGGCGCCCTTGTCGCCGTAGACCCGCCAGCGGGGCGGCTGGATAAAGTGGGTGGTGCCGACCTCCACCTCACAGGTGGGGCCGCCCTCAAATTTTATCAGCAGCCGGAAGCCGTCGTCGCATTCCACATACCCCACATGGTACAGCTCGCAGAACACCGATACCACTTTTTGCGGGAATAGCTGCATCAGCTGGTCGATCATGTGTACGCCCCAATCCAGCATCATGCCGCCGCCGGTGATCAGCTGCCGCCGCCAGCCGTGGGGGATGCCGCGCGAGCCGGTCACCCGGGACTCGACGGCAAACACCTGCCCCAGCCCGCCGGATTCCACCGCGTCCCGCACCGCCCGGAAATCCGCGTCCCGGCGGCGGTTCTGGTGGATGGTGAACAGGCTGCCGGTGCGGGCGGCGCAGTCCATCATGGTCTGCAGCTCGGCCGAATCCATCGCCACCGGCTTTTCGCAGACCACCGCTTTGCCGGCCTCCAGCGCGGCGCAGACGATCTCGCAATGGTAGTTGTTCGGCGTCGCCACGATGACGATATCCACCGCCGGATCGGCCAGCAGCGCCGCCTGGGACGGATACCATACCAGCCCGTCTTTGGTGACCGCTTCTTCCTTTTCCGGCAGGATGTCAAAAGCGCCGGTGATCTTGATACGGGGAGTGATGCAGATACCCTTGCGGTGCCAGTTCCCCATGCCGCCGTAGCCGATGATTGCTGCTTTGTAGGTTTTCATTATGTATGTCCTCCATAAAAATAATTGTGAGGTTTGTAGGGAACGGTCATGACAGGACGCGCGCGTCCTGCGCCGTTCCATGCGCGAATCAATAGGTCGACAACAACCATCCGACACCGTATTTATCTGTGACGAGCGCGGCCAGCGGTGTCCAATGCCAATCCGTGTGGATAGAATAATTTGTTCCTTCTTTCATCAGGATTTCATAAGCACTGCGCAAATCTTGCTCCGTCTTGAATTTCGCGCAGCAGCCGACCCCTTTCGGAGTCATTTCACCAAACGCGTCAGCAGGACGCAGCAGTATGTTGCATCCGTTGATATTCACCATGATATACGGGTCGCCGTTCGGCAAAAATTCTTCGGAAACTTTTTCAGCCCCAAAGACAGTATGATAGAATTCATATGCCTCCACAGGGTTTTTCAAATGGAACATAAGGTAAAAATAGGATGATTTTGGCATAGGTTATTCTCCTTGTGATGTTTGTATGACTTTTTAATCTTTCTTCTCAAGAACCACAAAACCGCCCATATCTCCTTCACTGCACACATTCGCGCAAGAGATTTTAATGATTTTCCAACCTTCTTCTAATAAATCGTTGATTTGCTTTACATATTTATTTTCGTTTACATCAGAACCGTCGTTATTGATATACATCAATTTTTGCATTCTATTTTCACCTCCGAAATAATATGCCGCGATGCATTAAGCGCTTACGCGCGGAACAGAGCAGGACGTGCGCGTCCTGCGAAAACCGTTCCCTACATCAATTTCTCCACCACCGCATTTCCCATCTCAGCCGTCCCCACCAATCTACACTCGTTACTCCATATATCCGCCGTCCGCAGCCCATCCTCCAGCGCCGCTTGCACCGCATTTTCCACCGCAACCGCCGCATCTTCCCGCTCCAGCGAATACCGCAGCAGCATCGCCGCCGACAGGATGGCTGCCAGCGGGTTGGCAGTATCCTGTCCGGCCAGCTCCGGCGCGCTGCCGTGGACAGGCTCGTACAGCCCAAACTTGTCCGCCCTCAGCGAAGCTGAGGGAAGCATCCCGATCGAGCCGGCGATCTGCGACGCCTCGTCCGACAAAATATCGCCGAACATATTGTTGGTCAGCAATACGTCGAACTGCCCCGGGTCGCGCACCAACTGCATGGCCGCGTTGTCCACATACATATGTATGAGCGCGACGTCGGGATATGCTCGCCCGATCCGGGTCACCGTTTCCCGCCAGAGCCGGGAGGATTCCAGCACATTCGCCTTGTCCACACTATGCACGCGCCCACCGCAGTGGGCGCTTTTGCCGCGCCGCCGCGCCGCTTCAAACGCCGCCCGGGCAATCCGTTCGATCTCCGGCACCGAATACCGTTCGGTATCATACGCGCCCTCAACACCATCTATATACTCGCGCCCGCGCTCCCCAAAATAAATCCCGCCGGTCAGCTCCCGTACCACCAATAAATCTAACTTTTCCCCCACAATTTCGGGTTTGAGCGGGCAGGCATCCCGCAATTGCGGATACATAATGGCCGGCCGCAGGTTGGCAAACAACCCCAATGCCGTCCGGATCCCCAACAACCCCGCTTCCGGCCGTTTATCGCCGGGCAGCGTATCCCATTGCGGCCCGCCAACCGCGCCCAGCAGTACCGCGTCGGCGCTGCGGCATACCGCCAACGTTTCCTCCGGCAGCGGACAGCCGGTATGGGCGATCGCAATACCGCCGATCAGGGCTTCGGTGAAGGTCAGCGAAAAAGCATACTTTTCGGCGGCGCATTCCAGCACCCGGACGGCCTGTTTGGTAATTTCCGGGCCTATCCCGTCGCCGGGCAGGAGGGTGATGTGGTAGTTTTGCAAGGCGTGACCTTCTCTCATCAGCCAAAAAGCGGGATAAATTCCAGCCCGGCGCTTTTGGTTATCTCCTCGGCTTCGGGATAGGATAAATGCGGATATTCTTTCTGAAATTCATCAAATTCCGATTGCTCAATCGCATACTGTATGCCGTCAATTTCTTTATACCAACCGAAATCGTTCGTCGTCGTCGCTCCGAATTTTACTTCCTGTATAAAACCGCTGCCGTCGGGCGATATCCGTTGTGTCATATAGTCCAAATCACCGGCTCCTGCGTGGCTGTTTGAATATATTACGCCGGAATCGTATATCACGCAGCTGTGTCTTGACCAATATTCATTCAGCAGATACGGTTTATCCTCCACCAATGTGATAATCGCGACAACGGTAAAATACTCTTTATTCAACAATATCAAATCCAGCTTGCCGTTTTGATTTAAATCTTTCAGCGCATACCCCAATTTGTCCCTGACCTCACTGTAATCTTCTCCACAGGACATAAACGGCTCCCGTAATGCCCACTCTAAGAAAAAGTCATTTTCCATTTCAATATCCGGTTGCTGGATAACCGCTTCCACATGTTCCCTCAGCGCGTCCAGCAGTTCCGTATAATCTTTATACGGCAATTCTTTCGCAAGAGACACTGTTTCCTCCGCGGTCTGCGACGGCAATCTGCTTGGAGCGGGTTCTGTTTCTCCGGTTGTCGCTATGCTTGCCGAACTGCTGCCGGCAGTATGTGAGGTTTCATCCGCTTTCGACTCCGGGCTGCCTTGAACACATCCCGAAAAGGTAATCAAAATAATTATACATATTGTATATATTTTCAATTTCATCTACTATAAACCCCCAGCTCAGTGATGAAACAATCTCAGCCCGGTAAACGCCATCACCATCCCATATTTATCGCAGACACCGATCACATTATCGTCCCGGATTGAGCCGCCGGGTTGGGCGATATACTGTACCCCTGACCGGCGGGCCCGCTCGATGTTGTCGCCGAAGGGGAAGAACGCGTCGGAGCCGAGCGACACACCGCTCAGGGTGTCTAACCAGATCCGTTTCTCCTCCCGGGACAGCGCCGCCGGGCGGACGGTGAAGAAATTTTTCCACACCCCGCCGGCCAGCACCTCCTCCGGATCGTCGCCGATAAACACATCTATCGTATTGTCCCGGTCAGCCCGGCGGATATCCGGGCGGAAGGGCAGCGACAGCACCGCCGGATGCTGGCGCAGGTACCAGGCGTCGGCTTTTGCGCCGGCCAGCCGGGTGCAGTGGATCCGGCTCTGCTGGCCCGCGCCGACCCCGATGACCTGGCCGTTTTTTGCGTAACAGACCGAGTTGGACTGGGTATATTTCAAGGTGATCAGCGCGATCAACAGGTCCCGTCTGGCCTCTATCGGCAGGGTTTTATTGGCGGTGACCATCTCCCGCAGCAGCAATCCGTCGATGGGGGCGCTGTTGCGTCCCTGTTCAAAGGTGACGCCGAAAACGTCCTTCCGCTCAATCGCCGCCGGCTGATATTGGGGATCTATCGCCACAATCGTATAGCTGCCCTTGCGCTTTTTTTTGAGTATCTCCAGCGCTTCGGGGGTATAGCCGGGCGCGATAACCCCGTCCGACACCTCCCGGTCTAACAGCATCGCCGTCTCCCGGTCGCAGACGTCGGACAGCGCCGCCCAGTCGCCATAAGAAGACAGCCGGTCGGCCCCCCGCGCCGCCGCGTACGCGGCGGCCAGCGGCGACAGCTTCAGATCGTCCACGAAATAGATCTTCCGCAACGTTTCGGACAATCCAAAACCATCACCTGCACCACGCGCATTCCCACCCACCAGCGGCGACTGCGCGGAGCGATTGCTCCCCGCAGGGGCGACCGCCGCGCCGGCCGGGCTGACATGCTTAAAGCTGGCCGCCGCCGGCAATCCGGTCGCGGTTTTCAGCTCACTGACCAATTGCCAGCTGTTCAGCGCGTCCAACAGATTGATATACCCCGGCCGCCCGTTGACGACGGTCAGCGGCAGCTCGCCGTCCCGCATAAACACCCGGGCGGGGGTCTGGTTGGGGTTGCACCCGTATTTTAAGGGAAGCTGGATCATGGGTTCTCCTTCGTCGAATGCTGAATTCTTAATGCTGAATGCTTAATTAAAGGCTGAATCATTTAGCATTCAACATTAAGAATTCAGCATTTATTGATAATCCTATCCTCAACCCTGCCGTTCGCGTCCACTAACCGTACAAACAGCGCCACCCTATTCTCCGCATCCAGACTCTCCCACGCGACGGCAGCCAATGCGTTGATACCCAACTCCGGGATCGCCACAAGCTCCGGGTCGCCGCGGAAAGAGGGCAGGCTCCCCGCGCGTCGCGGATACGGGTCGCTATCGCCGGCGTAGGTGTGGATAAAATGCCCTTCCCCCGCTTTCGGAGCGTCATAGGCAAAGAAAAGCCGTTGGGCCGAGGCCGGATCGCCGTTATTCGTTTTCAGGATCGACAATTGGTATTTGTCTCCCGCCGGATCCAACAATCCCGAGATCCGCGGGGTATAATGCGGCGCGTCCGGTTCAAAGGTGCGGGTACGCAGCGCGTCTTCAAAGGTATCCCCCGCCGCCAAAAAATCCCGGATGGTATCGGTCTGGTCGCCGTTGGTAACGATATGCAGCCGCTCCCCGCTCGTAGCGGATAGTTCCCCACTCGCAGCGGACAGGTCCCCGCTCGCAGTGGATAGTTCCCCGCTCGCAGCGGATAGTTCCCCGCTCGCAGCGGATAGGTCCAGCTGCCGGACCGGATGATAGATCACCAACGACGGGTCGGTCATCTTCGTCTCGTCAAACGCCCGGGTGCGGATGCCGTCATCGGTAGCCGCGAAAATCCGGTTGCGGCTGTTTTCGCTTCTCCCCATGATGAAATAGAGCAGCGCGTACCGCCCGTCGGGATGCTTGCCCAGCACAATGCCGCGCCCGGGATAGGATGTCGCCCCCAGCGCGGCGGATAAGGATTGAATATTCAATGGGTCGCCCCCTTGGCTTGCTGCATTGTGTTATCACGCAGACAAAAATACATGACGCGCCAGAACGCGGAATGTATTTCCTGTGTATCTGTTGGTTACCATTTTACGTTTTTTCGACGGGTTTGTCAATAACAGGATACTGATAAAAATAGAGAAATATTGACCCGGGCAAAAAAATAGATTGAATCCCCGGACAACCTGTAGTATACTATAGAAAATATATAAACGGAGGGATATTCCCATGAAAAAAATTGCCTTGATTCTTTTTTGCTGTCTGTTTGTGTTTCTGCTGACCTCCTGCGAGACAGATATCGACACCAGCTCGGATGACGGTCCCCAGGAAACCTCATCCGACACCACCGCCCTGCCGCCGCCGGACGAAACAGCGCCGCCTAAAGCCGATCCGGACAAAGCCGATCCGGACAAAGCCGATCCGGACGAATCCGATCCGGACGATACGTCCGGTCTGGCATTTTCCGATTTGCAGGGTATGCGGTTCTGGCACGGAAGCGGGGACGGCGGGTGGGGCACCACGGTACTCATATCGCCCGACGGGTCCTTCTCCGGGTATTATCATAATTCGGACGAAGACGTTACCGGCGCCGATTATCCGAACGGGACACGGCGCGAGTGTTATTTCAACGGAAATTTTTCGCCGCCGGTAAAAATCGGTGAGTTTGAATATTCCGTGAAATGTACATCCCTGATACCCGACGGGACGGTGGGAAAAGAGGAGATCATGGGCGGCGTCAAGGTCATCATCTCCGAACCGCAGGGCTTTGACGGCGCTGATGAATTCCGGATCTATCTGCCCGGGAAGAAAACCGATGACCTGTCTGAAAAATTTTTGAGCTGGGCACATGAATTGGAGAGCGACGGCGCGCTGACCGCTTATGGGCTGTATAACGTCGCGGGACAGCAGGGGTTTGTCGTTTTCCCGGATTGACACGCTGATTATGCTTACGGGCGGGCGGGGATGCCCGCCCGTTTTTTTTGTTTTTTATGAAATATTTTATCATTCCCCCTTGACCAATCTATAATTTTGCGCTATACTGTCACTCGAACATATATTCTTCCGATTGGAGCCATCATATGATCTCAAAACTCATCGTCCGGGGTGCCCGGGAGCACAACCTGAAAAATATCGATCTCGAGATCCCGCGGGACAAGTTGGTGGTGTTCACCGGGCTGTCCGGCTCCGGCAAATCCTCGCTGGCTTTTGACACCATCTATGCCGAGGGCCAGCGGCGGTATGTGGAATCCCTCTCCTCCTACGCGCGCCAGTTCCTCGGCCAGATG
>Ga0123353_10003837_pt1 | contig 19172 bp, 16 predicted proteins | sample TergutLab28metaG_3_FD_92763 | JGI IMG/M metagenome (GOLD analysis project Ga0123353, IMG submission 92763) | Labiotermes labralis P3 segment gut microbial communities from Petit-Saut dam, French Guiana - Lab288 P3 | ecosystem: Host-associated > Arthropoda: Insects > Digestive system > Gut ... | reverse complement strand
GCCCAGTGGGTACCGGTGGCTTCCCGGGTGTAAATTGGCCGTGGCGTGAAACTCACCACGAAGCTACACGTTTTCATGGCACCGTGCCTAAGCAGACAGAGGGACTGTATTGACAACTTTATTTTATATTATGTATGCTTTGTGTGTGTGTGCAAGAGTTACGTAATGAATCGTAGCTGCAGTTCGTTTGTGGTCTGACAATGCATGACATGAATATGATTTCCTGTAACCTTGAAGTGTTAGAGGGTACTGTGTGATCCAATGAGTCGGTGTCATACGTGGCTGATCTGTTTGAATCATCGTTCATCCGTTTGAAATTACCTAGATTGACCTTAATCAGTCCGTTTAGGAGTTTTATGCAGCGTCACTCGTATCATGGTTATATTTCTGCACATGACGATTTGTTATTATTATTATTATTATTATTATTAATATTATTGTTTTGGTGGGACATGCATGTATTGTAAAACGATGTCTTCCCCCCCCCCCATCTGCGCCCCAGCAGCGTGGCTGTGAGAGTGGCATGGGGGAGCGTGAGGTGTTGATTATTTATAAGGGAATGATTATCAAGAAGTACAGCTTCCACCAGAGGTACAGGTTACGCTATCACCGTCCTGAATGTAGCACCGCGCGCTGCAGGTATATGGGGGATCGTTCGATGGAAGTGAGTGGTTAGCTTTACGTTCCGGCCACTTTATTTACAAGGAGGAGGCTGGATGGGTCTCAGAGCAGGTCTGCGTGCTTCGGATAAGAGAAGATGTTCTGCCTCTGCCGGGAATCGAACCCACTGTTTCTCGCTCGACCAGCCCATACATCGGCATGAATCGTGAAAGTGTTAATATGATACATACACTATTGTATTGTGTTGATGGTGACGTAATTATTCCATTAAGTACGGTGTACTTTACTGTTTTTGTGCATTTAGAAGTATTTTGTTTGCATGTAGGTACAATTTTTCATGCTTCTGTCTATGAAAGAGGCCATTTTTCACAGTCAGTAAAACCGTAATGTATGCATTCACGGTAGTCTGACTCATAACATTTTGCCCGCTTGTAATACCATAACGGATATTTGTGGTGTTTGATACTTGGGAGGGGGAGGGGGTTGTATCAGAATTTGTTACATGAACCGCACTTTTTTGTTGGCAAATTGTGATTGCATTGTCTTTGTAGCCATTGAGAGTTTTGCGTAACTACATGGGGTCATATCGCCCAACACCACATGCAGTCTTGCATTCACCACCTCAAATCTTATTTGAGGCTTGCTTCTTCATTCCAGTTCGCGTAAACCTGAACCGCTGAACTGCATCCAGAACATTAGACTTGGTTTTCAGGTGTAAAGATTGCCTATAAACCCATGCTTAGGTTTGTTTTCTTTTTGTTTAAGGTCTGTAACATCAAGTTAAATTCACATGTGGATTACATTCCATATATATGGGACTTTGCTCCTGGGTTCAGAATCGGGGTTACGTTGTTAATTGAATTTGTTTAATTCAATACACAGTGATTTTTTTGGTGTTTTCACAACGAAAAGTTCCAAAGATGCTCCTGTCCGTTACATCGTGTTTTGCCATCCGTCTGCCCACATGTAATAGAGCAAGAAATGCCGGTCCGATTTTCGTGAAGTTGAATATTTGGGAGTTCTAATAAAATCTGTTGACTCTGTCTGCCAACAGCAGAAGACACTTTACATGAAGACATACCTTAGTTTCTGTGCGTGTCATGCGAAGTGCTTATCGTAGCGAAAAATGTTTCGTGCGAAAGTTGTAGTGAAGAATGAAAAATGTATTGTTTCCAATACACGTTTCCTGTTTTACTGTTTTTGAGAGAATTAAACAGAAGGGTGCGAAGGCCCTAGAATTCTTATGCTGTGAGTGTTTTATTATTTCACTGGTTATGTGTGCAGTCATTTTGCAGTAACATAGAGAACACGTTTGCAGTGACCGTTACTAAGGAAAGTGCACTCAGCATTGTTATTTGTGAACTGTATTACTTTGCATGCCAAAAAAATATTTACGAAGAACATGTACAGTCGGGGACTCAGCTCTGCGACCGCAGAGCTGAGGAAATGTGAGATACGTCTGGGTCACATTCCTTAGAGTCGCCAAGCTCGATCCTGAACTTTAGTTCAGATTTGGAAGTTCAGATTTTTATGGACGTCTGCTGGAAGAGGAAGAGGAGGAGGAGGAGGCAGATTCACCATCAGCAGGGATTTCCTTTCACTCTTGGTTAGCATTTTCTTTTCTAAGTTTGACAGGATCAAATGTTGTAATACAGGGTGCGGCAGAAATAGTGAACTAATTATAAATAAGAATAACATTTTACTGAAAGTAACTGATACAAATTTTAGCACTTCACAATTTACTATGGTGCTTAACTTTTTTTTTTTTTAAACATAGTTTCACTTATTGTGTACAGTGTCTTTTAGGTGGCCACTACCCTCCTCAATGCACAGGTGCACACGAGTTACGAAGGTACGCATAACGGCTTGAAGTGTTTCGTCTGAAAGTTTGGCGATTTCTTCCCGTATGTTTTCTTTGAGTGCATGTAAGTATGTAGGGCGAGTACTGTACACTTTACTTTTCTTATAACCCCCCCCAAAAAAGTCTGAAGCTGTTAGATCCGGCGAACGAGGAGGCCATGGCACATCACCGAAACGAGAAATCACCCGCTGCGGAAACAAACGGCGAAGCGCAGCGATGCTAATCACTGCCGTGTGGGCCGTAGCACCATCTTGTTGAAACCACAAGGTGCCATTGTTTGGTGGAAGATTCGGGGACAGAAATTCATTGATCATCTCTGTGTAACTTTGCGATGTGACCGTGATGGCTTTTCCGCCTTCATCCTCAAAGAAATAGGGTCCAATGACTCCTCTGGGCCAAACAGCGCACCAAACGGTAACTTTTGGGTCATGAGTGGGGCGTTGATGAAGTTCGTGAGGATTTGCAGCTGACCAGTATCGAAAATTCTGCTTATAAACTGTTCCTTGCAAATTAAAATATGGCTCATCAGTCATGAGAAGTTTGTTTGGCAGGTCTGGATTTTCAGTCAATATTTCCACAGACTGACAACAAAATTGCAAGCGTATCTCTCTGTCCCGTTTACTTAAAGCATGCATTACTTGCAGTTTGTATGGGTGAAGACTCAGGTCACTACGCATGATGCGCCGTACGCTCCTATCAGACATGCGTAAGACTTGAGCAAGCTTACGTGCAGATCGCCTCGGACTGCGGCTGACGGTTGCCAGCACTCGGGCAATGTTGTCAAGTGTGCGAACTGAGGACGGCTTTCTACACGTGACAGAGCCTTCTTCACGACATTGCCTTACCCATCGACGGATTGCATTTGCTGATGGGGCTTACTGTTGACTCCGTTCACGGCGAAATCCCCGCTGAGTCTCTGTAATTGACCTCGTCCGAATAAACAGTTACACAGCACGCGCACGCACGCGCGCCCGCACACGCGCACGTACGTTCTCTTACTCCCCAGTGCTCCATGTTGACAAAATCTGAAGGTTACTGCTTATGTTCAAATACCTGCACTTCGCGAAACCCTAGCGGAGAAACATGTAACTAAAATTTTTAAATGCTTCACTATTTCTGCCTCATACTTTATATGAGTTCCTTCTTCATTTTCCTTGTCCATTTCCAAGAAATGCAGATCATTTGTGTATGTGGGGACCCATTTGCGCTTACAGAAGGTTACAAAGAATAAACACCATGTATATAATTAAGTGTGCAAACTGGAAGTGTGGAAATGGTGCTGTACTTTGCATAACGTCATGCAGCTGAGTTAAAAATTTTGTATGTTGCAGTTTGGTCTTCGTCAGCTGGATCTGTCCCTGCTGTCTCAGTTGTGGTCCCTCAACGAGTCAATACAAGAGTTCCGCCAACTCCTGCAGGACCAAGAGGATAATGCTGCCCTTTCCCCACCATCACCATCCTCAGCAGATGAGGGGGAAGAATTCTACTCGCCTATGCGGTATCGTTCCGCCGTTCCAGGCGGACTTCCATTATCTTCAGTGCCAGAACAGTTTCGTTTGTCCAGTAGCTCATCGCAGTCTAGTATCGAGTATGGAGACGTGTGAACATAAGTAAAACCCACTCACACTGAGACTGAAGATTAGTGAATTTTTTTGAGACCTCTGTGTTTTTAACTTACCTCATTGCGTAACAGCTGGCCCTTGGTACTCTCTAGAAAAAACTAAATAAAATGACTTACGTATTTTTAATGACAGTATAATGGTGACCAGAATTTGAACTGTGAGAATTGAACAGTGTTGTGGAGCATGTTTTTAGATTGGGAGGTGATACATTATGATTTTCTGTGATTGAGTTGTATATATTAAACCAGAATTACAAGGACGTTGTATTGTCTGGTAACCACCTTACACTCCACTTGACGGCAAATTTGCGTTGTGGCAGGCAGTGCAGCACTTGCTGCCATTTCACTTTGTTGTGTGTCAGGTTATATTAGGTTGTTACCATGTCTAAAGAAGGTGCTGGGAATGGTTTCCTTTGGCTGGCACACAAATGTCAGACTGAAAAACATGTTCAATGGTTGAAGTTCTGTTGGTGAAATTGTGGGCACTGCATTTTCAATGCTTTCATTCAATTTGTCTTCAGTGTGAAGATTATTATTGTAGTCTTGATCTCTTACCATGCCCTATAAGTTAAACTCAAACTGAGGTTCTGATCTGGCAAACAAGGCCACAATCCCCTGCTTATAATGTGTTGTGAGAATGCTGTCTGAACAGCACACAACATTGCCTCCACTGTCTTGCTGGAAAAAGCATAGGTGTTCTTGTAGTTTGACAGGTGTTTAAAAAGTGGTCTCAGAATGTGCATAACACATCGGTGTGAATTTGTGGTAATAAATATGGGCTTTATAAATGTATTTGCACTCGTAGCACACCATACACCAACTTTATATCCATTTAATAGCATTTCATGAGTAAACAGAGATTTTTTTGCAGGCAAGTACTTGCTGTTCCAAGATGTTAATGTATCCACCGAGTTGAAATGAGTTTTCACTGGGAAACAGAATGGGTGTGGGGTGTGTTTCTCCATCATGCACACCATGAAGGCACCAGTTCACACATTAGTAACTCTTTCATCACAATTTCTTGTCATGAAGTTTGTGAACCACAGTTGTCTGAAATGGATCTGCTACTTACTTGTCTTCAGCGGGTTTTCCTACTGTATAGAATGGAACCTGTTCCTTGAGAACTTTCTACATATTTATAAATTGTTGTCTGAATTCACGTGATGCTTCCTTTAGCATCTGTTTTCTATGAGTGCATCATGCACAATGTGCACAGTATGTAGCAGATGGCTCACTGACCCTGTGACAAGCAACAGGAAATTTAACTGGCACGTGGGTGAGATTGTATGACGTATCAGACACAATGGAAGGTGGCTATCTGTATTTGCTGGAGAATATAATGTCCTTATAGTAACACACACAAAATAAAATGGGTTCTAACTGTATGCATTTTAGATATTTGATGTGCATGCGTGTGTGCGTGCATTCACACTGTCTCTTCAAAGGTTAGGAGACGTTCTGTATAGCAGTCAGCTTATACCAATTATTCAGCAACAGTGTTATTGTCAGTGGAGCACAAGAATGCATGACCATGCATGATACCATACTTCTCAGTTGTTAAGGCAGCTAAATCCATGCAAAATATGCAGAGTTTGAGAGTCCTAACAGGAATGTGAGGACTTAGTTTTTCACCCAGGCTCTATGTGGGATTGCCAGAACACCTTATCCAGCTTGTAGTGGGTCACACTTCTGTCAGGAGAGTAGGGAAGAGGGTTCTGTGAGTCATGTCTGTATGACTTCTACGTCTTCTCTTCAAGCATCAAATTGTGATGCTGAAAACATGCTAGTAAAGGTGAGCCAGTCCAGCCTAGTTTTGAGCAGGCATGAACATTGTCGTCCCTTATGGTGATCCACACACTAGACACCACAATCAGTTGCTTTGATCTCGTGGTGCACTAACTTTGAGGGTATGGTGTAGAGTTCTGAACCGTGTATATTTTTAGATATCTCTTCAATTACACCAACTAAATACACACTTTTTATTTTACACTTATCTATACCATGTTTCTTCTACATGTTTCGGTGTATCTCACACCATCTTCAGGGAGAACTTATGTGTTCCTTACTCAAAAACACTGGCTTTTATGCAACTATTATCTATGGTACAGTTGTTGCTTCATAAAATATAAATGATACCTCTTTGTTGGTTTACAGTAATTTTTACAATAGGTCAAGTCGTGTGTTGCATTACGGTGCCGTATGTTACAAACCTTAAAAGTCTGCAATTAAAATATTCTATTTGTAGTGCATATGCATATGTTTGGCTCCGATTGGCTGTTGCTGTCATGGATTGTAAAAGGTTATGAAATACATGTTCAATGTGCATCAAATTATACTTGGGTCCGTAGGGTGTAAAGTCCTTTGGAAGACCCCGTGTCCTGTTGTGGTAGTGTTCCTGTGTTGTGGCTGGTTGAATAGTGTATATATATATATATATAGTGTAGTGTGTATTCTTACTCAGGTCATGTGCTAAATATTTATCATACCATAAATAACTTCCATAAATTTCACTGCATATTTTGTGGTGTTGATGTGCCTAGCAAGTTGTTCATTTAGTAAAGGAAATTCCATGGTAAGGGTGTGATGTTACACATAAAAAGAAGTAAAACAAGGAGTATACTGATAGGAGACAAATTAGATGACATTGGATCCTCTTAGAAACAAGTCCAAGGCAGTCTTAGACATGTTTAGAGGCACAGTGTGGCATGTCACTGGGATCTTTTCACACAGCACTGAGACTTATGAAGTTGTGACCATATAAAGATAATTGTTCAGAACACTGTTGTTCTGATAGTGGCATTAAATTTCATTTCTGCTGTTGCTCATGTTCTGTGCATGATGGAATTGTTCAGTGATGAAGTGTGGGTGTGTTTACGTAAGTGGGAGAGTGTGCTTTATCGAGTATTTTGAAATATTATGATGATATGTGAATTTTGTCTGCTTGCAGAGGGATGTCATTTTGAACATTTTTGTGATTGGAGGCAAGAATAGTACATGTGATATTGAGTAGTGACTGTAAGTGCTCTCAGGTGTGTGTTACTTATTGGAAGAAAGGCCCACTGCTGTACTGGGTTTGGCCTCTATCTTTAGTCTTTTTCCCTGAAGGTGGAGGCTGAATATTTCTCAAAATGTTAGTACCCACTTATGACAATGCGTAATGTGCATTATTGTGGTTTATTTAACAAATCTGGCAGTTTCTCAGGTTATATGGTATTGAATGGTGGTATGATAGATGAATTGGAAGAGATGTAGAAGGAAGTGGTTGTGGCCTGATTGATGTACTGTGCAGGCATATGCATGGAATGATTGAGGAAATGTAAGAAAGACCTTGGTTGTGTTAATGAGTGTCGTGGGTAAGATTCCAACCGTATGTCTCTTGAATACAAGTGAGAAGTGTTATTACTTGAATTGATTTGCTCAGTTACATATTGTGTGCGGTGTTGCATATTGGTGACTCCCTTGACATGAGAGTCCTTATATCATACTTAATTTTTATTTTCAGGGTAATTGAGGGAGTAGGTTGTGGAATTCCACACACAGAAGCAGAAACAGTCACTAACTAATGACCTGTGTTGGGATTTTACTACATTCCAGTTTTTAAAATGACACCTAGTTACATGAGTTGTTAGGAAGTCACTATGAATATGGGATGGCAGTGAAAGTGATTTTTCCATTTGTTCATTCAAGTAACACACCATTTGATGTCGTTCACTCCTTGCATTCTTGTTCCAATTGAAGTGCACATACAAATTCCTTACACATGTACCTCTTGCTGTATAAAAACCCATCCAGTGTACAGATGTTTCGAAGCAGTTTTGATTTTTATATTCAAGTAAGTGTTTTAACAGGGCACATGAAAGAATCCATAAAGTTAAGCTGAATTTATGTGTGTTGTTTTGGAAGGCAACATTAGTGGTGTGGTTGTGCAAGAAGACTTACTGAAAATTACTGAAAATTGACTTTCATGTTGTTGCATGATCTTGGACTGAAAGATGCTAGAAAGAAGTATATCAATTACAAATATTTGATTTCAAGAGTGTTTTATTACTTTGTTTCTTTGTGATTTGTCAACTCAGAATGCCAAATAAGTGTTACATTATGTTTTTATATGCTGAATGATACATTATTGAAGAGAATGAAGGCGAATTGCGGTGGCTGTTTCCTTTCTCTGTACATTGAAAAGGAATTATCTAAAATACACGACTATGTGCGGAATTCTTAGGACATGGGAATACTCAGTGGAGCAGTGTTGTAGTATAATTATCGCTGTGCATTTTTCCCCCACATTTCGTAGTAATCGGTACAAGTGTGGTAATTTGATATGGCAGAATTCCCATTTTAAGCAAATGATGTGCTTGAGTGGTTATTAAACTCTCATGCAGGTATCTATGCCTTATATGAATTTCAGATCATAGACTGTGAATGTCAAGCCAGCAAACACAACACTTACAGCCACAATGTGCAGCACTTCTAACTCTAGAATTACTTACCTGTACATGAAACTACCATAATTTAGACAGGGAGCTCAGTAGTGTAGCTGAAATCTAACTAGTGCTAAAAAGACATATGTTCTGAAATCAGGTTTGTTTGTTTTCCTACAGAATGCCAAGTGGTGTAATGTATCATAATATTACAGTGATTCCATTTGTGTGAGTAAAATGTTGTTCATGTGAATGACATGATTAACCAGTATATGAAATACGGGACTTGTAATTTTAAATCAGTACTGTACTCATAATGTCCAAAATATGGAAGGTAATATTTAATAATCATATTCCTACCTTTGTACAAATTTTTAGATCTTTTCACTCTGGTATGTAGTTTATGTCATTGTGTGAAAACAGTTGGTAATGCTCTTTAATAAAAGCTGTTTGCTACAGCATTTATCTTATATTTCAGTAAGAAATATATATGTATTTGTGTATTTATTTATTAGTTTATTTATATATGTAGACACACACATGCACAAAGACTAGAATAATTGGCATTATTCATGAAAGATGCATGATTTTGTTTCTCATGTTGTAATGGAAGGAATGGCGTATGTGACAATCATCCATGTGCCCCAAACGTATGTGTGTGCTGAGTAACATTCATTAAGAAAGACTATCTCATGTTTCCTTAACCTTGCTTCAAGATTGCACAAAACTGTGGCCCAGTATTTACTATTTTTGCCTCTATTTAGTTTCCTTTCCACTCCATTGGATATGATGATAACCTGAATTTTGAAAACTTAAATGAAGAGAATTATGCAACTGACATATGAAATTGATGTAATAGTTTGTATAAGTGTTATGCAACTGTCCATATTTTAATGTATCTGCTAGATATTGTTTTAATTTGCAGGTATTGCCAGTGTATTGGGTACATAGTATTATTACTCTCAGCTGACATGCTTAACAGAAGACAATCTCTGACAATTTCATGTTGTTCTATTAAGAAAATAGTGTCATTCGCACTTATTAATCCCAGTAACTACAGTGCTGGGTATGGTGTCTAGTAGAGTGCCTAACAAAATCAAGGTATGCAGATAAGTGTAGACACTTTTTAGAGGGATTTAGGGAGGAAAGATTGTACATAATATTCAGGAAAAGTCTTATTCTTATTAACAGTTTTCATGAATGGATTGTGTAGAATTAAAAGATGTTAAGCACAGAACATATGGATGCCACAATGTGTGAAGTGGGAAATGATGGATGTAACACAGCACAAAAGGTTTGCTTGTATTAATTTCTAATTACAATTTTGTGTTAAATCTTTGATCTTGTGTGGTGGCTAAACTGTGGAGCCCAACAGGTTCCTTATACGATACAGCTTTGGGTCTTCCCAAAGCATCCAGACTAGCTGGCCTCCTGTTCAGTTGGTAACCAGTCTACCTATATAAGGTCTTCGCATGGACAATGACTTCAGGCACTTTATTGTTACAATGTTTTGTATTACGTACATGCAGTTTTTATTTCTCGTGTTTCTGGTTAAATAACATACTTATTTACTTATTCCATGGAGCAGAGTCCTTCTTAAGAAGCTAGCTGGTTTTCAGCTAATCAAGAAATTCCCTGCATTTTAGGGAACCCAAAGGTTCATTACTGCATTCACAAGTGCCCGCCACCTGTTCCTATCCTGAGCCAGTTCGATCCAGTCCATACCTCCACACCCTACTTTCTGAAGATTCAGCTTAATATTATCCTCCCATCTACGTCTGGGTCTCCCAAGTGACCTCTTTCCCTCCGGTTTCCCCACCAAGACCCTACACACCTCCTTTCCTCTCACCCATACGTGCCACATGCCCCGCCCATCTCATTCTTCTCGATTTTATCACCCGAACAATATTAGGCGAGGAGTACAGATCATTCAGCTCCTCATTATGCTACTTCCTCCACTCCCCTGTTACCTCATCCCTTCTAGGCCCAAATATTCTCCTCAGCACCCTATTCTTAAAACACCCTCAGCCTCTGTTCCTCCCTCAATGTCAGTAATCAAGTTTCACATTCATACAACACAACAGGCAGATTTATAGTTCTGTATATCTGAATCTTTAAATTTCTGGGTAGCAAACTGGAAGACAAAAAGATTCTGCACAGAATGATAGCAAGCATTCCGTGACTTCAATCTGCTCTTAATTTCTTCCTAAATGGAGTTTTGATTTGTTAATTTTGTTCCCAAATATTTGAACTCTCCCACCTTCTCAAGGATCTATTATCAGTCTTCATATTGTGACTTCGTTCTGCATTCTGATCTTGAGACAATAACATACATTTCAAATTAAAATCTTTTACTTTATGCCAATCTTGTAACATATTCATGTCTGCAGAAATATGTACATACAATGTGTTACCCTTCATACATATTACATTTAGTCAGAAAGACAGATTATAAAATGAGCTATTTCTGTACCATTGAATGACTGTGCCATGACTTGGGTGGTTAGTTGCTGGTTCCTCATCCTGGATGCTCCGATTCAATCCCAGAACAGTTTGTGTTGGAGCTCTGGAGGACAGAGAGGCACAGGGACAGGTTTCTGTCTGAGTAATTTGGTTTTTACCTGTTAATCACCATTCCACCTGTGTGTTACTCGTTTATCATCAGAGTCTGGTACAAGAGGCCTGTCTGAAGCTGTAGTAGCAAAGGATTTAAATGGATAATGTGAAGCAAGGAGACCACCTGGAGGGTTCAGGTGCAAGTGGCAGACTGATACTGAAGTAGGTTTTAAAAAATAAAGGTATGTTGAAGGATGTGAACTGGATTCTTGATTCCAGATAGAGGAAAATGCAGGTTTGTGTTAAAGTGGTATGAGTAATAATAACCTTTTAGGTTCTATAAACTGTGGGCAGTTTCCTGACCCGAGTAACTGGTAACTTTCGAAGAAAGAGGTACTAGGTGGAGTTATATGTTTGATTGAAAAGGATTCGGCCTGTCGCCACTGTAGTTATTGGTATATTAAATTTTTGGAACAACCAAAAAGGGGAATTTGTCATTTTAGATTACAAAGTACCCTACAGAATTATCATAAGTGATAATTATTTAAATTAACAAATATGGATAATCCTTGGTGTATCTTTCTGACCTGGTGACAGTAACAGACTTCTAGGTAAGTCAATGTAAGTTGTATGATTCATATAATAAATATAACATCTCAATACGTCCATCAGTCATTCAGATTTCACAGAAACTTTGTAAGTGGGGAGTCTATAAATTGCTTTCAGTTTCAATGTGAAAAACAAATATTGTATCAGTCATATAACAGCTGGTTAGAGTAGAAAGTTCAAAGGAGAAAGGTGAAGTCGTCACTTCTTGATGTGAAAAGTGCAACACATTACCTCAGGGAGGCATCAGTTACATAAACGTAACATTATCATCTGTTGTGAATTACATTTACATATTATATGCAGGAACTGTCATGTGACTTTCACTGAACTGGAGAAACTTTAGCAAGGTGAAGTTTTATTCTATTCATAATGCTTTATATCACCAAGTTAGTCGCAGTGTATAGATTCTTAAAGTAGAGTTTGTCAGAATGCAACAGGTGAATTTGATTTTCAGAAATTCCAAACGGTGAATTATTGAATTGCTTTGATAAATAATACTGTAGAATTCCTTTAATCTGGAAGCTGATACTCCAGAAATCCTGATACTTCGGTAGTTGAGGACAGTAGTTCCAAGTGTAGAAGTTTCAGTATCAGATCCAGTAAATGTAGTGATTCCTTGATGTTTTGTTGTATTATCTGTACTGACTCCTTGTCTCCTGATCCTTCAGCATCCATGGTAGAAACTGAAGAAACTCCAGAAAACACAACACGGGACCCTGATGACCCTGAACCAGTGGATGGACATACCCAAATGGAATATGGAATACTCCTCTGATTAGATGCTCAGTCCAAGTATAGTGGTAGTAACAAAGTATTAACCCATAAGAATTTAAGTTAGTACAGTCAATGCTTGAAAATCTGGTACCTGTCTGGTCATGTGGGTTCCAGGTTAATGGAATTCTACTCTAAGTAACTGAAATTAATACATTATTGAAGGTATTACTTTGCAATGATGTAACAAATTTTTGTGTCAGAAGCATAGAAGTGTGTAACGTGCAATGTGGGTAATCTAGGTTTTCGATAATTTGGTAATCTTGATGCTTCTTCCTGGATTCTCTAAAGGTCTGTGGCAATTGTTGACTCTTAGGCTGGGAATAGTTCTGTCCCCCAAATGTGCCACATGCCCTGCCCAAACCATTCTACTTGATTTGATCACCTGAGTAATATTTAGTGAGAAGTACAAAACATGATGTTCCTCAGTGCGGAATTTCTTTCAGTCTCCTGTTACATTCTCATTCTTCGGTCCAAATGTCCTTCTGCGCAACTTATTTTCGCAAACCACAGAACACACCATAATAATTCCTTTAAAAGTAAGTGATCATTCATTCAATTCATAGTATTTTGACAGGTCCCTAGCCTCTTCCAAAGTGAGTTATTTGCAGAGTACAATCTTGTGCTTTCTTTTTCATTTAAAAGTGCCCTCTCATTTACTTCTATTGTCCTGGAGTCAACTCAGCTTCTAACTTAAATGAGTCTCAGGGATATCTCCTGGGGATAAGGGCGGCTGGTATGTAGGCCTGACAACCTTACCACCTTCATGTGCCAACTGACGAGAAATTCTGCAACCCTTAACCTCTTGGAGCCCTAAGGTCCTGTCCGGGCCTGTAATGGGATTGCTATATCTTTTAATTGTCCTCCTATTTTGAAGTCTCCAAACACTTCAGGAGCTTCCTTGGTAAGGTACTTGTTGTACAAGTTGAGTAGAATTGGTGACAAATAGCTTACTTGTCTAACTCCTCTTCTGTCTTCACACTTCTTGTCTCTTGTCCAGTCATACTTTAGGACTGATTCATGTACTGTTTGCTAATCTTTCACGCCAGTCAATACCAGTGCCCATTTGCATTAATTTGGTTTAGTTTACAAGGTCAAATACCTTGTGCCAGTAAGTGATTAACATACTCTTTTAATTAAAAAAACAAATTCTGTATAGAATACAGATCTCGGGGTAGGAGAATGAGGTCTCAATTACTTAGGTTATGTGAAATGTAAATGCGCATCATGTATTATAATTTTTATTCTTCCAAATATTTTGAATAAGTTACTGATCAACGATGGACAACACTGTGGGCCGAATCACGTTATCGGCTACTTAGTACATACAAAATTTAAGTTTTGTTAACAGCTGGAAGAAATAATTTGCGTGGAATGACACAAATATTAGGTGACTATTATCGATTAGATTATGTTTTCGAAGTTACCTAGGTTATCCACGACATCCTAATAACCCAACCTACATAATTGGCGCTTGTCACACACCACTGTATGCAACAAATAAATTGATTCCCGGCCCAGATGGCAGCGCAGTTTAAACCACAGATCATCTAGTGTGTTTCAACGGACGCTACTGTTCCACTCATGGATTCCACCTATCGCTATGTGTACCCATGGTAGTTAGGTAATCCGTGACAATCTGCAGTAACGCCACTCGCTGTGTAGCGTTGCGGCCGGCAGAGACAAATCTTTTATCTGTGGACTCTCTGTACTCCATTTATTTGTTTTTATTGTTTGTGCAGGAAGCGAAGTGTAGTTCCGTGTTGCGTAGAAATTGTGTAGTGCGAAAAACAGTGGTGATTTCCGATGTAACGCAGCAAGAACAGATGTTAAAATGAATTTTGCGTATATGTTATATTCGGTAGAAGCTGAAGGTGCTGTGTTTTTCTTGTGTGACTTACAGTGTAAAGTTATACGAACAGGAAACATTTGACAACCCGAGAGTTTCACATGGAAGAAGGTCGCGTGCCACTTTTTGATATTGACCTAATTATCTCATTTTCAGTGCCTTCATTGTCCATTGGCGTATGCATTCCAGAGTGGGGTTATATTGACACTTTGAAATACGAAATTAGTGCAATGAAATGAAACTTTAAGGCAAAGTTATCTGTCGGCATTGTCAAGATCCTTATCATGTCAAATAAGAAACAGCAATCATACATTAACAAAGCCACAGAACCTGGGGTTGCCCCACCTCGGTACCAGCCTCCACCACAAGTATCAAGTGGCTCTGGTATACTAAAAGCCTATCCTGCTTCCTCACAATCTCACCTTCCACACTTTGTGTCAGCACCTACTTTAAAAGATGGTAAAAGCTACCCTGCTCAAGTTTCTAATGCAGATGGAGTGAAACCATTTCAGCCTGAGCTTGGGAAGTATTATCCACCGCCGCCGCCGCCACCACCACCAGTGCCAAACGGTGATTGCATTAAACCCTTATACCCAGGACCTCCACAGTATCCTGCTCCTCCTCCTGTTATTCAACCTCCTGTGCAGCGACGACCAAATCCCACTGTTGGGCTTCCACAAAGACTTAGTGACGAAGAGCTGTTGAGGTTAGGTTCTGTGGAAATGTTGAAGTTTGTACGCAAGGCAGAGAGTGACGCGGCAAGAGTTACATCTGAACAAGGCCAGACAGCAAGGGAGGCAGCACGACGAATGCAGAGTTATGTTAGTGAGATAAGGATGTTAAAAGAGGCAAACCAGCGACTTGGTGATGATAACCAGGAACTAAGGGATCTCTGCTGCTTCCTGGATGATGACAGGCAGAAGGGTCGTAAACTGGCACGAGAGTGGCAGCGATTTGGGCGGTATACTGCAAGTGTCATGCGACAAGAGGTATCTGCATATCAGAACAAACTCCGGGAACTGGACAACAAGCAACAAGAACTCATAAAGGACAATCTGGAATTAAAGGTGTGCTTTCCAGATGGGTAGTTAATTTTACAGTATTGCCAAGATTATCTTTGTAGACGTAGGTCATAAAGCAAGATAATGTCAACTTGAACTCTGATGAATGACAAGAAATAAAACATGTATTGATTTTTCATTATTTCAGCTAGATGGTTACTATGGAAGGAGCATTTACTATGGCTTATTCCATGCATGTGGCAATGTGCTGAACATTATTTAAACCCATTAATGATGACTAAATTAAGTTCCTGTTACAGAAGACATTGGCTTACATTGTTATTGCACCCAGAAACCTGTGACATTTCCATATTGTCTACTATTTTCTGAAAACCTAAGTAGCATGTGCAACAGTCATGCCACAGCCCAGAGAAACTGCTGTGCAGTGACATGTCAAGTTTTCCAGAGTATATGTAACAGGACCAGTGAGGGAATCAAGGAAAAGTACAGGGGTTATGAGCAATTTTTCAGCCATAAGCTGTCTCTAGAATTTTTTTCCATCCTTGTCATATGAGAGTGCCCCAGTGCTGTTAACATCCACAAGTTGTACTGGCATGTTCTGTGTATTTACAAATGTATCCAGTCTGTAAAGGTACAGTGATCCCATTACAGGCCTGGTGTGGCCCGGAGAGTGGGTAGAGCTATAGCTCTGCTCTTCCATGACTGCGGCACTAGAAGGGGGTGAGAGGTCAGCAGCATGCCCTGGCTGCACTTTACCCTTGAGAAAGACCCGGTACCCATTTTACAGGAGGCTGGGTGGGCCCCAGGGTCAGTCTGGACAGGCGGAAAATCTCGTCCCCACTGGTATTCAGTCCCAGACCATCCAGCCTGTAGTCTGTCACTATACCGACTGAACTACCCAGCCCACGTATCCAGTCTGTACACTTTTCATTATACCAGCTCACATAGTGTAGGGACATAGTCTCATTGACTTGCCACAGATAAGTAGAATTGTAGAGTAAGTGTTATATTCTTTGGTACGATTTATGTTTTCTGTAGCAGTAATGCACTGTATTGATTGTAATGGTTTTTGCACCCTAAATATAGTAGTTGTGAAATTTATGTTGTGTTTACTCAGGAACTCTGCTTGTATTTGGATAAAGAGCGAAATCAGAGTGCTGTGTGTCCATCATGTGGCAGTGGCTTGCGACCTGGTCCAAGGGATGATGGTGATGGTAGTAGTTCCAGTACTAACGCAGATGAACCACCATTACCAGCACAGTTCACAGCACCAAATCCACGTCGCACAGAGAGCAGGGAACGGCTGTTGGAGGAGAGCATTCAGCGACAACGTACTGTGTTCAGTGGTACTGTAGTTGTATGATAATCATTATAAAATAATTTAAAATTAATTATTCTCTTTGGAGTGAAAGGCTGTTACTTGGGACACTGATTCCTAGGAGGGGTGTTTTCATATCCAGCACAACAGGATATGCATTTTTATTACATCACTGTTTGTACTGTAGTCATTAGATAAGTTCTCAGGAGGTTCCAGGAGGGAAGTAGTTCTGTTCTGTTGTCTGAAAAAAGAAACATATACGTCCAGTAATCAATTTAACGTTACTGAATACAGACTTCGAAGTTAAGGTTCTCTGTTAGTTGGATACCTGATGTACCATATCAAGAAGCTTACCACAGCAGAGAAAGCTGATGCAAATTGTGTTTGTGTAAAAAATAATTAACATATTGTAGCCGATCATTTTTAGTGTAGTTGTTTCTTAGGATTGCTGGAGTCAGTTGTGGACGGTTCGTCAACATATATTCGGGACCGTTGGCGATAGGAGGGAGGGGAGAGATTAAATAAAAAAAATGTTAGGAGCTGATAACGGACGCTAGCAGCCCAGTAAGGAAGTCAGTCATGTACAAGTGTGGTGTAGGGAAGAGTACAGAAAAGTGACTGTGTCGGTTTCGTAGAAATGATCTAGTTGTTTTACTGGATATAGCGCTCCATTATTTTGTATCAGGAATAAATTGAATAAATAAAACAACAAATAAAAAAATAAATAAATAAAACTATATGTGATTCGGTGAACCACACCCGTTTTCCGAGAGAGGATCACCTACCAGCTTGAGCACGTCGGGACAGCAAGGTTACGAAGGGTGATCGTGTATAATAGTCCAGGCTAGGAATGGATAATATGAAATCATCAGAAGGTATCCTCTTTGTGCTACGTTACTATACCTGGTACAAGAGGACTTGAAGAAAAATCATACGGGAAGTGCTGATGAACAGAAAGAGCACATGGGCAGTGTTAGCATAAAGTACAAAAACAGATGTGACAGAACAGGATCTGTTTCTGAAATGTATTGGAATTGTTAAGTTAGCAGTTATATGAGAAATAAATCCCATAATTAATGTAAGGTAAAATGTGTCAATATGTGGAAATGCCAATTAAACGTAAGGTTTTAGATGTGATAAGAAAGAATACCGCTGATCTTTACGATGGTAAAGTGAGGCATGTATTTGTGTTGCTAGTACAGTTTTCTTTGTTTACTAACTCATTTGTGTGTTATATTATTCTGGTGATAATCTTGTGGTGGCCTGTCTCTGGGCATTTGCTCAAGTTACAGTCCTGTCTTTGACTTTGCAAGAAGGGCTGCATTTCGGCAGGAAGCACGACTTTTCTTGTAACAGAACAGCCATTTACTCTTATTGAAATCACTAATATCCATACTTTAAAATTACATTTATCATCTTAAAAGCTGATGTGTTTAAACATACATGACATTTTGAAGAATTACTGTTTTTCAGATCAAGTGATGCATTATGTGCGCAGTTTGGAACAGAGAGTTAAGCAGCTTGAAGAGGAAAAGTTGACATTGCAGCAGAAACTGGGCCAAGTACCAGGGACAAACAATACAAGTGGGAACTGGGAAAATGATGTAAGAGACCATATGTGATGTGTTGTTACATTATTTGATATTTTTGAGGTTGTAAAATGTTATAGAATATCTTTTAATATTACATGAACCTCAGTATGTCTTCTTCTTCTTCTTCTCAATAGGCTAACACCTGTTCTTCCAGAGGTTAAGGCGAAGGGGATTGGATGAGACTTTCTTTCCAGCATTTCTTCAGCCTGCCTCGACTGCGCACTCTCTGTGGACGACTGTCTCTAGCGATCTTTGCCAGACGGTTGTCCTCCATTCTTCCCACATGGGCATCCCACTCTCTTCTTCGAACCTTGGTCCATTTAATTATGTCTTTGAATTCCGCTTAGATGACGAGGGTGATCACTGCAGATTTTATCTCTAAGCGTCTTTCTGTGTATTGCCCTTATAGTTTTCATTTCTGTTGTTCGGAGGAGTTGTTGGGTGTAGGCTGTTTCTGCTCTCGTTTCCGATGCGTATGTCAACACAGTATGTGTATTATCATATTTTAGTTAGGGTTGTTTCATTAGCATAATTTGCTTATAGTGTTGTGTTTCTTACAGAACTGTGGCAGTTCACGCCCCGAAGCTGTAGTGCAGGCACTGCAGGTGCTCGAAGTTCGTGAACAACTGGAAAGAGGCGCAGGAGCACACGAAGGGTCTGGTGGTCTGGAGGCTCTGGGAGCAGCAGGTTCTAACCTTGATATGGTAGCAGCAGATCTGGATGATGGAGAGAAGGCTCTAGTGCGAGAGATGTGTAATGTAAGGCCAGAGTTATGATAAATCTGTGAAAGTTGTTATTGTCAGAATATTAATTGCTTATATTTTAGGGGAAATGGTAAAGAATTGCAAACGTTTTGAAGGAACTTGATGTGTACTGTGCAGAGTTGGAGGTTTTTAGTCTTCCGGGATATTATACTGTGTGTTTGGTAGTT
>Ga0123353_10003834_pt1 | contig 19180 bp, 24 predicted proteins | sample TergutLab28metaG_3_FD_92763 | JGI IMG/M metagenome (GOLD analysis project Ga0123353, IMG submission 92763) | Labiotermes labralis P3 segment gut microbial communities from Petit-Saut dam, French Guiana - Lab288 P3 | ecosystem: Host-associated > Arthropoda: Insects > Digestive system > Gut ... | reverse complement strand
TTCGCGTGGTCGTCGATATAGACCGCCCCGCCGTTTTCCGCGGCGGTATTCCCGCTTAAAACGGTTTTGCTTATTGTGATATGCTCAAATCCGTAAACGCCGCCGCCGTTCGCGGAGGATTTGTTGCCCGTTATCCTGCTGTCCCTGATGATAAGGTCTTTTGTGCTGTAAATGCCACCGCCGTTGCCCGCCTTGCAGTCCTTGATTTCGGCGTCTTCAAGGGTAAGCGAGTCGGCTGACGAGAAGATACCGCCGCCTGTATTGCCGCCGTCAAGAATTACGCCGTCGAACTTCAGCACGACGTTGTCGCCCGTGACTGTCATATGCCGCGCGTCCGTTTCGGGGAAAATCGAGACATTCCCGTTTTCGCCTTTAAAGGTAAGGCTTTTGTTTACCGCCAAAGTACCCGTGAGCGTAATATTTTCCGCGATTGAAACGGTGTCGCCGGGCGACGCTTCATTAATCGCCGCCTGCAGCCCCGCGCTGTCCGTAACGCCCTGCGCCGAAACGGTTACGCCGAAAAAGGCGCATAGGGCGCATATAAATATCAATGATATTATTTTATTTTGTTTCCTCTTTATCATATTGCTGTTCATTCCTTTACTGTTATTGTAATGTTATTTTCTTCATTTGATGTAAAAATTATTAATGTTAAATTCAGGGAATAATTCATATTGTCCCGATTTTACTTTTCGCCCCTGCGATTTTGACATAATATTTATGAGACAAGTAATATAATGAATGAAGAATTAAAAATTAAGAATGAATAATTATTTTTCCCGTTAATTTTTAATTCTTCATTCTTCATTTTTCATTCGCGAAAGGGATTGTAATGCAGCCTGTAATCTACATAGACGTATTGATAGCGATAAACGTAATCGTTACATATTTGCTCCTTCTGGCGTCCTCGCAGATTTTGAATGTCAGCGCGACGCCCGCCGGGCTGCTTTCCGGTTCGTTTTTGGGCGGCGTTTACTCGCTTTTGATACTCGCGCCCGCTATGGGGCCCGTCCTGCCTTTTATAATAAAACTGCTCCTTAGTTTAAGCATCGTTTCGGCGGGTTTCAAGCCCCGGAGCGTCCGGTTTTTGTTTAAAACGCTTATGGTCTTTTTCGGCGTCAACTGCGCTTTTGCCGGGGCGGCGCTGCTTGTGGTCCTGCCGTTCCGCCCGAACGGGGTGCTGTATAACAACGGCTCCGTGTATATGAATTTCAGCTTTTTTTCCCTTGTCGGCACCGCCGTCGTATGCTACATTTCCGTCACGGTGATAAACCGCCTTACGAAAAGGAGGCTCCCCGGGGGGCTTGTTTACGACGTTACGGTATCGGTAATGGGCGGAGAGCTTAAGGGCAGGGGGCTCCTCGACACGGGCAACACCATGACCGACGGCTTCGCGGGCAACCCCGTTGTGATAGCGGAAGAAAGCTTTGTCGCGCCGCTGCTTCCGCCGAATGTAATTGATTTTATGCACGCGAAGTTTGATGAAGATTATACCCTGCCTGAAAAATGGATAGGCCGGGTTCGGATGCTCCCCGCGGTTTCCGTTTCCGGGACAAAGATAATGCCGGCCATAAAATCCGATTATTTGGTTATATCAGATAAAAATAACGAAAATAAAATATGCAATGTGATGATAGCGCTAGCTAATGAAAAAATATCCGACGAATACTCATTCCTTTTGAATGGAGAGCTGGGCTTCGAGGGGTTAGGGGTTAGGGATTAGAATTATAAGGGATGGCTATAATATGAAAAATGAAAAATATAAACATAAATATCGTATTTTTAAGTATAATATACTATTATTTTTAGATAAAAATAATAAGCTAAGTAAGATTAGCCTAAAAATATTCGGCGAGGGCGTCTTTTATATAAACGGGCCGCAGTCGCTGCCGCCGCCGCTTGGCAAAAAGGCCGAGGAAGAGGTCATGCGGCGGATTGAAGCCGGGGACGAGTCCGTGCGTGAGCTGCTTATCATACATAACCTGCGGCTTGTGGTCTATATTGCCCGGAAATTCGAAAATTCCGGCGTGGGGATCGAGGATTTGATATCCATAGGCACAATCGGGCTTATAAAGGCCGTGAACACCTTTTGCCCCGCCAAAAATATAAAACTCGCGACTTACGCGTCGAGATGCATCGAAAACGAGATATTGATGTACCTGCGCAAGACCAGCGCCCTAAAATCCGAGACCTCGCTGGACGAACCCCTCAACATTGACTGGGACGGGAACGAGCTTCTTCTGTCGGACGTGCTCGGCAGCGAATTCGACACGGTAAATTATGACATTGAATCGGAGGACGAGAAGAAAATCCTGCAAAACAGCGTGGAAAAACTGGGGGAGCGCGAAAAACTCATAATAAATATGCGTTTCGGCATGGACGGCGGCAGGGAATACACCCAAAAAGAGGTCGCGGATATTTTGGGGATTTCGCAGAGCTATATTTCGCGGCTTGAAAAGCGGATAATCGAACAGCTTAAGAAGGAAATTGAAAAAGTTACGTAAATTTTAATGTTTTATTAATATGTCACATATTTTCTTTCCAATGTTTTATATGTGTGCCTCTTTATTTATTGAAAGAAAAGGTGTAAAATATTTTATAGATATTTTAATATCTATATTTAATAAGGAGGAACACTTATGGATTTTTTTACAAACATTATGCTTTTTTTTATGTATTTATTTAGCGGACCGGTATACTTCGCTGAAATGATTGGCATGATGCTGGCAGGGCTTTTCAGATAAAAGCAAAGAAAGCATTATACCGTAAGAGCCGACCGTTTTGTCGGCTCTTAAATTATATTTTGACAACATATTGAAAAATTTTGCGGGATGTTATATAATACATACGGAAAGGACGGTAAAACAAATGGAAAAATCAACGGTTAAACCTTTGGGGCGCGCCGCGCCGGAGGAACTGGGGCTCTCGTCCCGCGCTTTGATTGACTGGCTGGACGACATGCGGGACAACAAGCTGGAATTCCACAGCTTTATGGTGCTGAGGCACGGGAAAGTGGCGGCGGAAGGGTATTTCTACCCGTATAACGCCGAAACGCCCCACGCCCTTTACTCGTTTTCAAAGTCCTTCACCTCAACGGCCGTGGGTTTCGCAATAGACGAGGGCCTGTTCGGCCTTGATACGACGGTCGCGGAGCTGCTTGACGATATAAGCGTTAAAAAGAACAAGGAACATATCCAAAAGCTTACGGTCAGGGATTTGCTCCGCATGCGTTCGGGGCTGGGCGAGGATATCATCGGCGACAAGGCGAAATTCGACTGGATAAAGCATTTTCTGGAGGGCAAAAACGACTCCGCCCCGGGCGAAAAGTGGTTTTACAACAATATGTGCCCATATCTGCTCTCTTATGCCTTAACCCGCAAAACGGGGATGCCCCTTGTTGATTATCTTATGCCCCGCCTGTTCGGGCCGCTGGGCATCGAAAGGCCCGTATGGGAAGAAAGCCCCGACGGCACGGAAGCAGGGGGCTGGGGGCTTTACCTCAAAACGGAGGATTTGGCACGGTTCATGCTTTGCTATCATCAAAAAGGGGTTTGGGAGGGCAAACAGGTCATCCCCGCCCGGTGGGCGGCCGAGGCGGTGAAACTGCAAGGGGACACTGTTGACAACAGGCAGGACTTTAAGTGCGGGTACGGCTATTACTTCTGGCGGGGCAGCACGCCGAACACATACCGCGCGGACGGCCTTTTTTCCCAGCACGGCATAGTTTTTGAGGATTATGACGCGGTAATCGTGTATACCGCCGCAGTCCCCAGCGAGCAGGCCGCCATTGACAGCGTACTGCGGCATTTCCCCGCCGCGTTTAAAGAAGGGGCGCTTCCCGGCGATGATGAGGCGCATAATGAAATGAACAGGCGCATAAGCTGCCTGTCGCTGGAGAAACTTCCCGCAAGCGGGAAAAATGAAGCCGAAAAGCTTATAAGCGGAAAAACATATAAAACAAAAAAAGCGGGGATTCTCCGTTTCGGCGGACAGCCTTTCAGCATCCTGCCAATGCCCGTGACGTTTATGATGGGATACAAGGCAGGGAACCCCGACAACGTCCGCTTTGACTTCAAAGACGGCTATTGCATTTTTTCGTGGGATGAAGGCGACGGAAAGGAAAAAAACTCCATACCGATAGGCATGGACGGCGAATTCCGTACGGGGAAAATGCGTTTGGCGGATATAGATTTCACGGCCGTTTCCGGCGGCTGTTGGCATGAGGACGGCACTTTGGAGCTTTGGATAAGGGTTTTGGAGACGATTTCAATGCGGGTGCTGAAATTCAAGTTTGACGGGAACCGTTTTAAGGCGAAAACGGATTCGGTGCCGTCCATAAAGGATATGCTGTCCGGCATCAGCGACAACATGGATCAGCTGTTCGGCAAATTCCTGGGCAATATCATAGCCCGCGTGTTGATGTTTTTCGCGCCGTACATTAACGCGACGCTGCGGGGATTTAGGAATTAAAATTGAAAATAGGCAACATCGAAATAAAATCAAAAGCTATATTGGCGCCCCTTGCCGGGGTTGCGGACAGGGCCTTTCGCGAGGTTTGCCGCTCCTTCGGCGCGGGGCTTGCCTACAGCGAGATGACAAGCTCGAAGGGCGTGACCATGGGCGACCGAAAATCGCGGATTTTAATGGATGTGTCAAACGACGAACGCCCGCGCGGCATCCAGATTTTCGGGGACGGCCCCGCGGTAATGGGGGAATCCGTGAAAACAGCACTGGAATATTTGCCTGATATCATCGACATAAACATGGGCTGCCCCGTGCCTAAGGTCGTAAAAAACGGCGGCGGCGCGGCGCTGATGCAAAACCCCGCACTCGCCGGGAAAATCATCGAAAGCGTTGCAAAAGCGGCGGGGGACGTGCCTGTAACGGTGAAAATCCGCAAAGGCTTCGACAATGGGCATATAAACGCCGCGGAAATCGCGAAAATCGCGGAAAACAGCGGCGCGGCGGCGGTTACGGTACACGGCCGCACCCGCGAGCAGATGTATTCGCCCCCCGTTGACCTTGAAATCATTAAAGCGGTGAAGGAAGCGGTAAAAATCCCCGTGATAGGCAACGGCGACGTAACGGGCGGCCTGAGCGCGAAAAAAATGCTGGACTGCTGCGGCGTTGACCTTGTAATGGTAGGCAGGGGGGCCTTGGGGCGGCCGTATGTTTTTGAAGAAATAAACGCTTTTCTGGCCGGGCGGGAATACAAACCGCCGGATATCGCAGGGCGCATGGAAATCATGCTTTCCCATATCAATAAAATATTGGAATACAAGGGCGAAAAAGTGGGCTTTCAGGAAATAAGGAAACACGCCCTTTGGTATACAAAGGGCATAAAAGGCGCGGCGGCGTATAGGCGGGAATTGTCGAATATATCTTCGATGGATGAATTGATGTGCATTGTATGCGAAATTACAAATAAATATTGACTTTTTATTTGTTTAACGTATAATACTAAGTAAGGAATGTAATGATATTTTTGGAGATGGGATATTATGGAACTTGCAAAAGTGACAAGTAAAGGACAGGTTACGATTCCTGTTTCAATACGCAAACGAATGGGTATCAAAGACGGGGATAAACTGTTATTTATTGAAAAACCGGGCGGGGTCGTTATGATGAACCCCACTCTTATGGCATTGGAAAAAATCGGCAGGGCATTTGAAGGCGAAGCGGAGCGTTTAGGGTTAGAAAATGAAGATGATGTCGTTGCCATGATAAAAGAAATCCGTAGGGAACGTTGGGAGAAAAATTATGCGGATAATGCTTGATACGAACATCCTTATTTCAGCGTTTGTTTTTCAAAGCAAAAAAATTTACGCCATGATTGACGATATCGTTTTAAAACACGAATTAGTGCTTTCAACTTATGTTTTAGATGAATTACGCGATGTTGCCGCCCGTAAATTTCCGCAAAAGGCGGGGGAATTGGATGAATTTTTAACAACATTGTCGTTCACTTTGGCATATTCGCCGCAAATGATGTCAATGGGGCTGTTTGATATCCGCGACATGAGCGATTACCCCGTTCTATATACCGCAATACTCGAAGGCGTGGATTTAATCATTACGGGAGATAAAGATTTTTATGAGGTAGAGGTTGAAAAACCTGAGATTTTAACAGTCGCGGCATATACAGCTATGTATATGCATAAATGAAAATAAAAATAAAAATAAGAAATTCCGAAGAAAATTCGGGTTTTTTTTATTTATAGCTTTACTTTTTGAGAAAAATAAGTTAAAATGGGTGTAGTAAAATTATTATTTCTGAAAGGGTTTTGTTATATGAAAAAATCGCGTTTCAAGCCTTTTGTTATTTTGATTTCATTAATTTTATCATTTTCGCTCGTTTTCGCTTCGATGACAACCGCGAGCGCCGCCGCCAGCGAGGGTTGCCTTAACAGCAACCCCGGAAACGTCCCGAAAACCGAGAAGTTCGGCTATAACCTGCTCGACAGGCTTATCACAAATGTTGTCGGGCCGATGCTCACCGCCTTTTTGCCGGGGCCGCCGATACCTAAAAAAGCTGATTTTGTCTCAGAAAACAAAAACCCGGGGTCGGCCGGGATGCAAACGGAAGCCGTCGCGGGCAACCGGTGGCAGGTGGGCTACAGCGCGGGTTCTCTGCTTGAAAATTATGATATCCTCGACGGGAACCATATCGTCGCGGGTTCAATGGAATTCGGGTACAAAAAGCTTGTGACGGAGGTTCTGGACGACACCTGCGCGCGGGTTTTCGCCATTAGCGACAGCAGCGGCAACGGCACGGCGGTTTTCGTCGCACTGGACGCTTTCGGCTTCCCGAACCGCTATGTGAAGGAAATCCGCTCAAGGCTTGCCGGATTTTCGGAAGAAAACAATATTGTCAGCATAAATGTGTCGTCCGTACACCAGCACAGCGTCGTAGATACGCTGGGAATGAACGGCGATATCAAAGAAATATTGAAAACAAACCCGATAAACAATATTTTGGGCAGATCCGACAAGAATGTCAACGGCGTAAACCCCGCCTACCTTGAAAATTTATATAACGTCGTCGCAAGGCTTGTCGAAGAGGCCGTCGGCAATATGGAGCCGGGCGCGCTTTATTACGGCAACGTCGATGCGGGGGAATATGTGGTTGACTGGCGCGCACCCTATTGCATAGACGAAAACCTCAACCGCCTGCGCTTCGTGCCTGACGATTCGGGAAGCAGGGAGACCTGGTACGTGACCTTTTCCGCGAACTGCGGCGGCACGGCCGGGGGCGGCACGGTCGTCACGGGGGACTACCCCTATTATATGGCGGAAGCGCTTGACGGACAGGGCATAAATTTCATCTATACCCACAGCGCACAGCAAGCGACGGATTTGGTTGGCGGCGAAGAGGTCGTCGGCGTCCCGTTCGGGGAAGCAAACGTAAGTTTTATGGCGGCATATGCGGAAAAACTGGTTGAAAGGCTTTTTGAGATTGAAAATGACGAGCTTTTGGAGCCAATGCTCAACGTAAGGCATCTCGAATATTTCTGCCCCATAGACAATCAGGTCATGGTCATAGCTTTGAAGATGGGTATGTTTACCAACACCGCTGTCACCCCGAGATTTAACAGGTACGAAGTGGTGACAGAGGTCGGCTATGTGGAATTGGGCTCGACTTTGGGCATAGCGCTCATCCCCGGCGAGGTTGAGGGCGCGATTGTTGATTCTTCGTATTGCGGCGGCGCGCTGAAGCCCGCCGAAACGTGGACGGGCAACACTTGGGGCTATCCGTCCATGCAGGAAATCATAGCGGGGGAGACGGGAAGGAAATTGATCTGCTTCGCCCTCTGCAACGACCAGATAGGCTATATCGTGCCCAAAAACAATTACGTCCCCTATATCGCGCCCCAAAGCGAAGGCATTGAGTTCGTCTCGGTCGGGACGGTGTCGGCGGAAAAGCTGATGGGCGCGTTTATTGAATTAATAAATATTTAAAAAAGGATGGATTATAAATTATGTCAGTTCTCACAATTACAAAAGAAAACTTTGAATCGGAGGTAATAAACTCCGAAAAAACGGTCCTGCTCGATTTCTATGCCACATGGTGCGCCCCCTGCCGCATATTCGCCCCCGTTATTGAAAAAATCGCGGAGGAAACCCCCGATATAAAAGTGGGGAAGGTAAATATAGACGAGGAGCAGGAGCTTACGGCAAATTTCGGGGTTATGGGCGTCCCGACCCTTGTGGTCTTTAAAAACGGCAGGGCTGTGAAAAAGTCATCCGGCGTAAAGCCGAAATCCGCAGTGCTTGAAATGGTTAAATAGAAATTAGGCTGATAAAAAACCACTCTGCCGATATGGTTGGAGTGGTTTTATTCTTTATCACCATTTTTAAAACATTCTATCATATCAAGCATCAGCCCTACCTGTTTTTGAGAGAGGCCGCAACACACGGGGACGGTTCTTTGTTTGTGTGTTTCAGCATCAAATATATGTTAATATTTTACATAATAATGCCTCCGTTTTTGGATATAAAAGGAATATCTTTTTTTTGACATTAGGTGTATAATTAACACATAAAAATAAAAAATGTCGAAAGAAGGGATCGCACATGAAAAATATCAATAAGTCGGCCTACGTTCCGGACAGGCCGGCAAGCCTGAAAAGCAGCGAGCTGGATTTTATTTTAAAGTACAGGGTATTGGATAAGTCGCAGAAGGAAAAATACAGAAAAATTATAAAGGGGATGGCAGACAACGAATTAAAAATAAATAAAAATGAAACGGATAAAATTTAAAAATTAATCATTGCAAAAAAGCTGTCTTTGATTTATAATGTCATAAACAGCTTTAATTATTGAAAGGTTGGGAAATAAAATGCCAAAATATACATTAGGGATTGATTACGGCACGCTTTCGGGCCGCGCCATGCTTGTGAACGTGGAAAACGGGGATGAAATAGCCTCCTCCGTCTTTGACTACCCCCACGCGGTCATGGACGAGGCTTTGCCGTCGGGAAAGAAATTGGGCGTTGACTGGGCTTTGCAGCATCCGCAGGATTATCTGGACGTATTGTATAAAACCGTCCCGGACGTTCTGTCGCAGGCCGGGGTTTCGCCCGGGGATGTGATTGGCGTAGGCATCGACTTTACGGCCTGCACCGTACTGCCCGCGAAAAAAGACGGCGCGCCGCTGTGTTTTATGGATGAATACGCCGACGAGCCCCACGCCTATGTCAAGCTTTGGAAGCATCACGCCGCACAGGACGAGGCGAACAGGCTGAACGAGATTGCTGAGGGCAGGGGGGAGCAGTGGCTTAAAAATTACGGCGGGAAAATATCATCCGAATGGGCCATTCCTAAAATGTGGCAGGTTCTGAACGAAGCGCCGGATATTTATGATGCCGCCGACACCTTTATCGAAGCGGCAGACTGGGTCGTTTGGCAGCTCACGGGCAAAGAGAACAGGAACTCCTGCACGGCCGGATATAAGGAATTGTGGAATAAAAAAGACGGATTCCCGTCCAAGGATTTCTTCAAGGCCCTCGACCCGAGGCTTGAAAACGTCGTGGAGGAGAAGCTTTCGCGGGATATCACCGCGTCCGGCACGAAAGCGGGGGAGCTGACCGCCGAAATGGCGGCAAAACTGGGGCTTCGCGCCGGGATCGCCGTCGCCGCCGCCATAATCGACGCCCATGTGTTTGTCCCCGCCGCCGGGATTGACGGAACGGGGAAAATGCTGGCTATTATGGGTACATCCACCTGCCATATGCTGCTTTCGGAAGAAGGAACGCAGGTCGGCGGCATCTGCGGTGTGGTCGAGGACGGCATTCTGCCCGGGTTTTTCGGCTACGAGGCGGGCCAGGCCTGCGTGGGCGACCATTTCCAGTGGTTCGTCGAAAACTGCGTCCCCGCCGCGTATATAAACGAAGCGGAAGCGCGGGGCGTGAATATACATAAATATTTGCGCGAAAAAGCGGAAAGGCAGAAGCCCGGCGAAAGCGGCCTTCTGGCCCTCGACTGGTGGAACGGCAACCGCTCCTGCCTTGTGGACGTTGACCTTACTGGCATGATGGTGGGCATGACGCTCCGCACCAAACCCGAGGATATTTACCGCGCCCTGATAGAGGCCACGGCGTTCGGCACGCGGAAAATCATAGAGACGTTCAAAGAATGCGGCGTCCCCGTCAGCGAATTCTACGCGGCGGGCGGAATAGCGAAAAAAGACCCCTTTATGATGCAGATTTACGCCGATATAATCAAAATGCCCATAAAAATCGCGGGAAGCGACCAGGGCGGCGCCTTAGGTTCGGCCATTTTCGGCGCCGTCGCGGCGGGAAAAGAAAACGGCGGCTACGGCGACGTGTTCGAGGCTGCCCGCAGAATGGGCAAAGTGCTTGACACTGTATATCTTCCCATAAAAGAGAATTCGGATATCTACGACAAGCTTTACGCGGAATATGAGGTTTTACACGATTATTTCGGCAAGGGGGCGAATGATGTTATGAAGCGGCTGAAGGATATTAAAAAGAGCGGGCAGTGAATAAGGCGGGGTTTATTAGCGGAGGGATAATTCGTTATAAACTTCAAAATATCTCCTGCCCAACCGATACAGCGCCTCCCTGCAAAAATGGATTGTGTCCCCGTCGCCGAGTTTTTGGTTGTTTGACAAAAGCCCGTCGGTTTCGATAAACCCCGCGCTGCCGACAGCCGCGCAGACGTCTTTTATCGCCCTGATTATCGGCTCGCATGCCTCCGCGTTGCCCGACTTCCATTCATGTACAAAATCGGCGGCTATAAAGGGCAGGTTTCCGCATTTGAAGGTATTCCTTACCGCCTCAACCAGCGTTTTGAGTTTTTTGAAATGTTCGTCATATGAAACGTTCCCCGCTTCGTTTTCGCCCTGATGCCATAATAAGGCGGCAAGCCTGTTTTCGGGGTTCAGTGCGAGGGCAGTTTCAATCATTCCCACCATCCTGAGAAATAAATCGTCTTTCAGCCCCCATCTTTTGTCACAAAAACCCGTGCCGCCAACCGCCGACCGCAATATCAAAAGCTTCCTGCCCTCCGCCGGATTGCCGTTTTTTATGTACGCGTCAGCAAAAGACAGTGAAAAATTACCTGAAAGCCGCTCTCCGTGGCTGTGTTCGGCCGCAAGCGACACCGTAAAATCGCCGTTCAGGAAATAAATGCCTTCATGAGGCTCAAACGGCCCGTCCACGTCCCCGAAGCCGTAGCCCTCGGCGTTTGACTGGCCCGCTTGGATGATGATATCAAATTTTTCTTTGCTGAAATCTTTTAACATATTTCCATACCGTTAATATCGCGCATAACATCAAACTTTCTTTCCATATCCCTGACAAGCTCCATCTGCGTCTTGCACCGGTCGAGGTTGTGTTCGGGGTAGGCTATCCTGAAATACGTGTCGCCGTTCAGGTAGTCGGTCAAAAAGCGGATCCCGCACTCGTAGGTGATAAGCTTCGCCGCGAATGGCATATATTCTATCTCTCTTTTGACAAAACTGGCCCCGCAAGCGTTCAGGTAGCCTTTTGTGTATTGCTCATATAGGCTCAAATCAAGGGAAACCTTTGACAAATCCTTCTCGTCCTCAGCGGCTGTTCGCGCCGAAGCGGATCGCGTCCCCGAAATCATAGAGCGAAAGCCCCGGCATGACGGTGTCCAGATCTATGACGCAGATGCCTTTGTTCGTTTTGTTGTCAAACAGCACATTGTTGAGCTTTGTGTCGTTATGCGTCACCCGCATCGGCAGTTCGCCCGCATCGCTCAGATTTACCAAAACGGAAGCTTCGCCCTCCTTGGAAAGTGCGAAATCTACCTCCGCGCGGGCGAATTCAAGCCGCCCTGAGAGGTTGTTTTCCACAGCTTCCCGAAGGGCGGCGAAGCGCTTTTTCGTGTTGTGGAAATCCGGTATGGTATCGTGCAGGGTTTCGATGGGGAAGCCGCTCAGCATGGACTGGAACCTGCCGAAAGCCTCGCCCGCGTCGTAAAAAGTTTCGGGCCTGTCGATTGAATCGCGGGTATATGTGCCGTCAACAAAGCGGTAAACCCTCCAATGGCGGCCATTTTCATCCGCGTAAAAATAATTTCCGTTATCAGCGGGCAGGAAGGTCAGGGTTTCCCGCTCCGGGTCGCCGCCGGACTCCCTGATGCGTTCCTTTAAATACCCCGTCACCGCGACGATGTTTTCCATCAGCCCGGCGGGATTTTTAAATACGTTGGTATTGATGTTCTGCAAAATATATTTATTGTATTTATTGCCTCCCATATCATAATAAAGCAGGTAAGTATTGTTGATATGGCCGGTTTCTATAATTTGGGCCGTTTTAAGCGTGCCTTCAAGGCCGAATTTTTTCGCGACGCCGTCTGTGTCGAAGGTTAAGTCAAACATAAAAATATCCTTTCGTCTTTAAATTTCTTTCCATATATAATACTTCTTAATTGCGGTAATTATATCAATATAATGTAAAATTCATGTAAACAAGTCAAAAAAATAATAACCAAAGGCGGGTTTGCCCCGCTCCGGTTATATAATTTTGGGTGCAGCGTGACTATACTATCATTTTCAGCCCTTGTCCATATTTTTATAAAACAAAAATTCCTGTATTGCATTTTTAAGGAAAATCGTATATAGTATTTGTAATAATAAAATCTATAAGGATAAGTGAATATGAAATATATAATCCGTTTATTCAAAATGGCGAAGCCGTGGTATAAATACCTCGTTATTTCCACTTTCGCGCTGTTCGCCGTGTCGGGCATCAATTTGTATGAGCCTTATGTCATAAAAAGAATAATCGCGATAATGGAATCCGGTGAACTGCCAGAAATGATGAATGTCATTACAGGCCTTGCCCTGCTCTTGCTTGGGGTGTTCGCCGTCCGCGCCGTTTGCCAGTTTTTGACCCATTACATCGCCCATGTGGCGTCGTGGCGGCTGGTTGCCCATGTGCGGAAGCTGATATACGGCCATTTCCAGAAGCTTTCGATGGCTTATTACCACGACAAGCAGACAGGGCAGCTTATGTCCCGAGTCGTCAACGACACTGCGACCTTTGAGAGCATGATAGCCCACGCCATCCCGGATTTGCTTTCAAATATAATCACAATGGCGGGGGTTTATGTCATACTTTTTACGATGAACCCGGCTTTGACCGGGCTTATCAGCATACCCCTGCCGTTTTTGGTGCTGACGACTTTCATCCTGCGGAAAATGCGGCGGAATTTCCGCAGGGGGCAGGAAAAAATCGCCGATCTGAACGCCATTTTGCAAGATAACCTCTCAGGCATGAAAGAAATCCAGGTTTTCAACAAGCAGGGGTACGAACTGGAAAGGGTAGGGGGGAAAGCGCGGGAGCACGTGGATTCCCTGCTGAAAGCCCTGTTTTACGGCGGCATAATGAACCCGTCGGTAAATTTTATAACGTCAATAGGCACGATAACCATACTTGTCGCGGGGCCGCTTCTGGCAATCCGCACAGGGCTGCAAATCGCGGACGTCGTCGCGTTCCTGCTGTATTTAAGCCGGCTTTACGCGCCTGTATCCCAGCTCGCTCGGCTGGTTGAGGACATGCAGCAGGCCCTCGCGGGGGCGGAGCGGGTTTTCGAGGTGCTTGACACAGAGCCGTTTATAAAAGACAGCCCCGGCGCGAAAGACGTGGGCAGGCTGGCGGGGCAGCTGAGTTTCAATAACGTGTCTTACGCCTATAAAGACGATATGCCTGTGCTTGACGATATCAGCTTTGACGTAAACCCGGGCAAAATGGTGGCGCTGGTAGGGCCGACGGGGGTGGGAAAGACTACGATTTCCGCTCTGATAACCCGTTTTTACGACCCCGACGCGGGCAATATCTCAATGGACGGGATAAATATACGCGATATGACCCTCGAAAGCCTCCGCAATCAATTGAGCCTTGTTTTGCAGGACGTATTTTTATTCAACGGCACAATAAGCGAGAATATCGCTTACGGATGCGAAAATGCTTCGCAAAAACAAATCGAACAGGCCGCGGAAACGGCCTGCATAGCGGAATATATCGAATCCCTGCCCGAAAAGTACGACACATTGATAGGGGAGCGCGGGATGCGGCTGTCCGGGGGGCAGAAACAGCGCATATCAATAGCCCGCTCGGTCCTGCGGAACTCGCCCATACTGATTTTGGACGAAGCGACCTCGTCGGTTGACACGGAGACCGAAAAGGAGATACAGCGGGCCATAAACGGCATAGCCGGCACGAGGACGCTCATAGTGATAGCCCACAGGCTCTCCACCGTCCGAAACGCGGACAAAATAATCGTGCTGGAAAACGGCAGAATCACCGAGCAGGGCAAGCACGACGAATTAATAAAATTAAACGGGGCTTACGCCAAGCTTTGCAGTATACAAAATATTCAATAATTTTAATAAACGTTGTCCAAAGAATCCGTTGAGAAATCAACGGATTCTTTATTCTAAATTATTGCCTGTCGGCATATTTATTAATTGGTAATAATTCAGTTAAGCTGCACGGAGGGGGAAGTTTGAAAAACAAATTTTTCAAACGGGAAGTTTTGCCTTTAAAATCCTTTACAGACAAAGCTTCCGCCCGGCAGAGAAAGGGTGTTTATAATCGTGAAGGCTTTAGTTGAAACCCGGGCTGTCAGGCTCGGCGAATATATCGTTGAAAACAAAGCGACCGTCAGATTGGCGGCAAAAAAATTCGGGATAAGCAAATCGACGGTACATATGGACGTTGCGGAGCGCTTAAAAAAATTAAGCCCGTCATTATATAGCGAGGTCAGGGAAATTTTAGACGTAAACAAGGCACAAAGGCATATTAGGGGAGGGAACGCAACAAAAGAAAAATATGAAAGCTTAAAAAACGGTATATGAATGCTGAATCTGAGGGACGGGTTTTAGGCCCGTCCCCGTTATTTTTTCCTTTATGTTGTATATTTATATAAAATATGTTAACAATACCCTTATATTGCCGCGGTGTTAAAAAAGCGGCAGTAAAAAATTGCTTTAGGAGTGATGTTAATGGCAAGCCTCTCATCCATTGAGCTTCACGCTATCGAGGATCAGCTGAATTCCGAGGAGATAGTCGTCAAAAAGCTTAAAAATTACGCCACTATGACCCAGGACCCGCAGATAAAATCCACCTGCGAGCAAATAGCGGCGCAGCACAAGAAGCATTTCGACACCCTTATGGGGCATTTAAGCTGTTAAGAACGGGAAGGAGAAAAATTTATGGCAATGATGTCGGACAAAGAAGTCATGGGCGATATACTCGCCACCCATAAGCATATCACGGCCGCGTACAATTCATATTCAAACGAGTGCATGCACAAGCCGCTTCGGGAAGATTTATTGAATATACTGCGCGAAGAGCACAATATCCAGTCGGGCGTGTTCACTGAAATGGAAAAGCGGGGCTGGTACGTGCCGCCATGCGCCGAGCAGCAGATGATCGACCAGACGAAAACCAAGTTCCAGAGCGTTTCTGCGACGCTGTGAGGAAATCAAGATGCAGGGGCTAAAATTTTAGCCCCTGCTTTTTTAAATTTCCACTACGCCGATCGCCTGCGCGTCCTCGCCGTATTCCATAATGTACGGCCTGCAATCGGGGGGCATGGCTATTGAATTCCCTATGCATTTCCAGCCTTCCCAGACGCCGCCGCCTACGTGGCCGACGCTGCTCACGCCTATCACCCACATGCCGTAATCCTTGGCCAAAGCCTTATAGGGCTTCAGCCATGTATTGCCGTAGGGCTTCCTCGCGGCGGCTTCCTCCGGGGGGACGGCCCACGCGCAGGGCGACAGGACGATCTTTGCGCCCATGGCGGCCTGGGCGCGGCCCATGGATTCCTCGTGGAACAGGTTGTCCGCGCAGATATTGACGCCCACTTTGCCGAAACCCGCCTCATATACCCCCAGCCGGTCGCCGTTTCCGTAAACCATGTCCTCGATGCCCTTCAGCACGTTGATTTTCCTGTGCTTTCCCAAATATATGCCGTTTTCGTCGATTATCACGGCCGTATTGTAGCAGCGGCCGCTGTCGTTTTCCGTCAGCCCGGCGACAATGAACATCCCGTATTTTTTTGCCAGCGCGCACAGCCTTTCCGTCCTTTCGCCTGGTATGCTGTCAGCATACTTCAAAGCGTCGGGCGCACCCCAGCCCACGTCGAAGCATTCGGGCAGGACCGCGCAGCGGCAGCCAATCCCTGCGGCCTTGGCTATCTCGTTTTCGGCATTTCTGAAATTTTCTTCGACTTTTTTGAATTCCACTTTTAATTGGAGCATTGCTATTTTCATATTCGTACCTCCGTCAATGGGTTAATGCAAAAAACCGCCCGTAGGCGGCGTTTATGCTATTTTTAATAACGTGACTTCTGTTTTGAAAAATTTATTTTTCAAACATCCACCGCCTAAGCTTATTATACTTCAGATTCCGTCTTTTGTCAACCCGAATGGCAAGAAACGCGCAGAGATAGTTGATCCGATTGAAAAGAAGCCCTTGTATATGTTTCATCTCGGAAAACGTATATTGTCAATCGGCAGCTTCGGCTGCAACCTCCGCTGTCCGTTTTGTCAAAATTTCGAAATTTCCCCCGAACAGATTGCCGTTTTAGCAAAAAAGACGGTTTCCGATGGCAATATAGGAGTGGCGTACACTTACAACGAACCGCTGAGCGGGTATGAATTCGTTTGCGGCTGCACAAGGTTTGTGCGGGAAGCGGGGCTTTGCAATGTCCTTGTTACAAACGGTTATATAAATCGCGAACCCTTTGAGGCGCTCCTTCCGTTTATTGCCGCAGTGAAACCGCGAAAAAATATTAAAAAAAAGTTTTTACCGGGAATATGGGGTAGGATAAATTAAGGATAGAGTACGAAAGTTTGTTGCCTTTTCGGATAAAATGTGATAACATAATCATAATGCAAAGCAAAATCAAATCAAGGGATATGGGAAATGTGAGCGAAAAAAAAACAGGCCTCGGCGGACAGGTATGGACAGCGCTGATTGTTTCGCTGTTTATGTTTATTCCCATGTCGATGATTGTTAAGAAGATGAAAAGCGATAAAAAACGATAAAAGGAGGCGAACCCATGCCAAAACAGCGCTATACCCCATGGGGCGAAATTTTCGACCGAAATAATCCGCTGCCGGAATACCCGCGCCCGCAGCTGCGGCGGGACGGCTGGTTGAACCTCAACGGCGTCTGGGATTACGCGATCACTAAAAATGACGCCGTTTTCACGGGTCCACAGGGTGAGATCGTCGTCCCCTTTTCGCCGGAGAGCCTCCTTTCCGGCGTGAACCGCCAATTGCAACCTGACGAAACGCTCCATTATCGCCGTAAATTTCATATAGACGAAACATTTATCAAACAGACTACGCTGCTGCATTTCGGCGCGGTAGACGACGCGTGCAGGGTGTGGATTAACGGCCAGCTTGCCGGTGGGCATCAGGGCGGTTTTATGCCTTTTGCCTTAGACGTTTCCGCCCTCATAAAAATCGGCGAAAACGAAATCCGCCTTGCCGTCACCGACCCGACAGATACGGGCTTTATCAGCCGGGGCAAGCAATCTTCCAAGCCCGGAGGGATTTGGTATACCCCCCAGTCCGGTATCTGGCAAACCGTTTGGCTGGAGAGCGTGCCGCAGGCTTATATCGCCTCTTTGCGCATGACCCCCGATATTGACCGCTCCGTTTTGCGTATCAACCCTCATGTCGAGGGCTCTGCTGCAGATCCCGTAGTTGCTGAGGTTTTTGACGGCGGCAGGCAAATCGCGCGGGTTTCGCTGACGGCAAACAGCGAAAATGAAATCCCCATCCCTAATCCCCGCCTTTGGTCGCCTGAAGACCCGTATTTGTATGACATACGGCTGACAATAGGGGAAGACCGTGTGCAAAGCTATTTCGGGATGCGCAAATTTTCTCTGATGAAAGACGGCGCCGGCATACTGCGTCTGGCGCTGAATAATAAGCCCTATTTCCATAACGGCCTGCTCGACCAGGGCTATTGGTCCGACGGGCTGCTGACGCCGCCGTCTGATGAAGCTATGTTATATGACATCCGCAAGATGAAAGCGCTTGGCTTCAATATGCTCCGAAAGCATATCAAAATCGAGCCGCCGCGCTGGTACTACCATTGCGACAAGGAAGGCATGTTAGTCTGGCAGGACATGATAAACGGCGGCGAAAAATATAACTTCGGCGTAATCGGCGCGCTTCCGTTTGCCGGCATTAATTTGAAGGATACTGAGAAAAACTATAAAAAATTCGGCCGCTTAAATAAAACGGGCAGGGATAATTTTTACAGCGAGCTGGACGTTATGATACGGCATTTGTACAACAGCGTCAGCATAAGCGTCTGGGTTCCGTTCAATGAGGGCTGGGGGCAGTTTGACGCGTTGAAGGCGGTGGATTTTATACGCGAACGCGATGATTCCCGCCTTATCGACCACGCCAGCGGCTGGCACGACCAAAGCGGCGGCGACATGAAAAGCCCCCATGTCTATTTTAAGCCCATTCGTTTGCCGAAAACGGAGAAAAAACGCGCAACCGTCCTTTCCGAATTCGGCGGGTATTCCCATAGGATACCGGGCCATATTTACAACCCTGACAAGAATTTTGGCTATAAAGTTTATAAAACCCTGCCCGGTTTTTCCGCAGGGTATCAAAAACTGTTTGAAAAACAGATCATACCTTCAATAGCGAAAGGCTTGTCCGCGGCGGTGTATACTCAGGTTTCCGATGTCGAGGAAGAGACAAACGGCCTGCTGACCTTTGACCGAAAAGTCTGCAAGCTTGACATCAAACAGACGCAGGCCCTTAACGCGCAAATTCGATTGTAATATACTGTTTAACGCTAAATATTGAAAGGAGAAAAACAACATATGAAATTGATTGTAAACAAAGAAAAATGCCCGCAAAACCATAAATGCCCTTCTATTGCCGTCTGCCCCAAGGGGGCGATCATGCAGAAGGACATCTATTCGCTGCCTGAAATTGACAACGAAAAATGCATCCTTTGCGGCAAGTGCATGGAGTTTTGCCCGAAAGATGCGTTTGAAAAAATATAAAGCAAAGGATGTCTGCAATGAACATATTATTTATCGACATAGACACATTGCGCCCCGACCACATGGGCTGTTACGGCTACAGCCGGAATACCACCCCGAATATGGACACTATAGCCGAAGAGGGAATAAAATTTAA
>Ga0123353_10003833_pt1 | contig 19182 bp, 12 predicted proteins | sample TergutLab28metaG_3_FD_92763 | JGI IMG/M metagenome (GOLD analysis project Ga0123353, IMG submission 92763) | Labiotermes labralis P3 segment gut microbial communities from Petit-Saut dam, French Guiana - Lab288 P3 | ecosystem: Host-associated > Arthropoda: Insects > Digestive system > Gut ... | reverse complement strand
TATGGGTTAACTGGCCGTTCACCATGAGCTTTAATTTGGTGAGAAAGTCAGTATCGTTCATGCTGTCTATCCCCTCAGAGATGTGTGCTCTGTTTTTGTTTTGCTTGTATTGTTCTCGGGCAAACGCGATCGCTTCCTTGTCCAGCATATCAAGCGTCGCGCCCTCAAGAATCAATTTAGACCAGTCTTTTTTCTCCTGCCCGCGGATGCGGTCAAGCTCTTCCACCGACAAAGCCCCCAGAGATTCCCCGTTGCGCCCATAGAAATGATTATGCCAGCCTGTGGGAGCGGCGGTCGCGGCGGCGGGTATCTGAAGCATAATTATGCGCTTGCGATCGCCGTCAACAACGGGGTAAACCTCGAAAATATCTATAAAGGAAATTCCGCCGGTAGTTCCCTGGGAAATCTCCTGTTTGAGTGTATCAAGTCCCTGTGTATCACGATAGGTGCTGCCAACCACGGCCTTGTCTTTATTGCGCACGCCAAAAATAAGCCAACCGTATTGGAGGCCCTTCAGGTTCGCTTCATTGCTGATAGCGGAAAAGTAGTGCCCAATATCGCCCAGCTTGAAATTGTTGTTGGCTTCTTTGAACTCAACGACTTCCCTTTCCCATCCCGCAATCAGTTCATGAAGCGTCTGAAGGAGCTCCGCCTGCGGGTCGGCGCGATCAAAAGAGAAAAAGAAAACGGCCACCTCCAACTGTTTTTCTTGTCTGTATTATACCTCAATTCGGCTGTATTGTCAACGCTCTAAAAATCGCAATTTCCGCTTTCATCATTTCGAAAGGAGATCCATCATGTCCTGCCTACTCAAATTCAACTGGGTCAAACTTCCCCGCGATACCCTGCCGCCCGGCAAGGGAATAATGGGCGTTTGGGCGCGTCTTGCCGCACGGGCAGCCTTTCGCCCCGGGCAGGCCAACTATTGCGGTCATCGCAACGATGTGGAGTTGGCCTCATGGGTTGGGGGCATTGTCGGCCTGAAGAGCATCCTCGGTATCAGCAATCATCAGAAAGCTCTGGAAACCATGAACGCCTTGACTGATCTGGGTTACATCAGCTATGATGTCGAAAAAGGAACAAAGAAACTCAGTTACACCATCAAAGACTGGGTTGTTGAATGCTCCGGCGTGGCCTGTTCTGATGGCGCTGTCTACGCAACGGAAGGCTACGGCTTTCTCTGCTTACCGCGGAATATTACACAGCGCCTGGTTGAAGCGCAATATCAGTTTGAGGAATCGGACGCATGGCTGGACCTTTGGTGTCACACTGTGTGGCGGGATCAGAACAACGTGTTTTCACATTTGGCCCCGGCGGTCCAGTTAGGCCGCGAGGGCGCGGCGCTCACTCTGGAAAGACTCGGCGCGCGCTGGGGATGGGAAAAGACCAAAGTGTGGCGATTTCTCCGAAAGCACGAAGATACCTTTCCATTGAACAAGCTGCCTGGTTCCTACGGCTGCCTGATTTTCAATGCAAGGTATCTTGATGCGGCTACAATCATCCCAGAAAGCGGAAAAATTGTACTCATTTGGAGGCAAAATACTCATTTGGAGGCAAAATACTCATTTTGAAGGCACTGACAACCAGAAGCTTAACCGCATGATCGCCGCCTGCAGCAGGCGCGTCGTCTCTGAAAATCGTGTTGCACTTCCTTTATATACGCGTATCTTGCTCTGTGTGAAATGTAAGAACTATGATAAGGACTGCCAGAGGTATTACTATAGAGACTGTTATCAGATAGAAGAGGGGCAGCGGGGACCGCCACAGAATGCCTTGGTTTACTTAGCGGCTTCACCAGCCAACCGCATATCCCCCATAATGTCCTTTGCAGGACATTATGAGGGAAGGAGAGGCAAAGTTGCCGCCGAAAAAGCACGAACACTAATCCCGTTCCCATGTGAACAGGTCGCGTGGCTCACACTCCAGAGCCTGACAGAGCTTTTCAATGGTTTCCATCTGAATGCCGGTCAGCGTGTTGTCACAGATGCCGTTGATGGTTTTGTATGTAGTCTGCATCTGTTTTACCAGCCAGTAGCGCGTGTGGCCCCGTTCAGCCAGGATGTGGTCAACGTTCATTTTTATCATTTTATCACCCACCTTATTCTACAACAGATGGGCGTACAATATAATTAACCGATAAGTAGTGTACTTAATGGTTGACTATCCGGGCTGAAGGTGCTATAATGAATAGCGTTGGCATTTGCAGATTCGGACGGCGGAGGGAATATAGGGCTATGCAAAAAAGAGGGGGCTATTTGGTGAAAAGGGTTGCCATCAGGTTCTGCCTGTGCTATAATCTTATCATGGATAATTGTGTGGTTCAGGTAAATCGCCCTGTATTCAGCTTCAGAGGGAGGAAACGCTGTGCCAAATGAAAACCGGACACTGAACTTTATTGACCTGTTCGCGGGGGCCGGCGGTCTGTCCGAGGGGTTTATGCACGCAGGATATTTTCCCATTGCGCACGTTGAGATGAACCCTGAAGCGTGTCTGACGCTCAAGACGCGCGCCTGCTACTACCATCTGAAGAAAACAGGACAACTGAGCCTTTACCAGGATTATCTCGGAGGTCGGATTACCAGAACCCAGTTGTATTCCAACGTTCCGGAATCGTTATTGAGTTCGGTGATAAATCAGAAGATGAGCGGGGATTCGATGTGGGCCCTGTTCACGCAAATTGATGATATTATGCAGGAGCAGCACATAAAGACAGTAGATATAGTTGTTGGAGGTCCCCCCTGTCAGGCTTATTCCATTATCGGCAGATCCAGAAAACAAGGTGGTATGGCAGGGGATCCCCGGAATTATCTTTATCGTCTCTATTGCCGGGTTTTAAAAAAATACCAGCCACGCATGTTTGTTTTTGAGAACGTGCCCGGGCTCCTCACGGCGGAACAAGGAAAACATTTTACGAATATGAAAAAAGCATTCCGTCAGGTCGGGTATGTCATCGAACACCGTATACTGAGTGCGCAGGATTTTGGTGTTCTTCAGAACCGGCAGAGAGTGATCCTGATAGGCTGGAAAAAAGGAACCGATTTTTCGTATCCTGATTTTAATCCGGTCAAGCATGATTACACAGTAGACGCTTTATTCAGGGATCTGCCACGCCTGGAGCCGGGACAGACGTGCAATACATATGCGACAACGCCCCCGAGCAAATATCTGGAAGACTTCCAGATACGTTCGGATGTGGATACTCTGACCTGGAATACATCCCGCATTACGTGTGATCAGGATCGGGAGATATACCGGCTTGTGATTGCTGCCTGGAACGATAAACAGCGGCGCATGCAATATCCCGAGCTTCCTGAGCATCTGAAAACCCATAAGAATACAACAGCGTTCACTGACCGGTTCAAGGTTGTGGCAAGAGATCTTCCCTGCACACATACGATGGTTGCCCACATCGCGAAAGACGGCCATTATTTCATCCATCCGGATATTGGGCAGGCGAGATCGATTACGGTCCGGGAGGCTGCCCGTATACAGTCTTTCCCTGACAATTTCTTTTTTGAAGGTTCCCGCACTTCGGCGTTCACCCAGATAGGTAATGCGGTTCCGCCTGTGATGGCAAGAGGTATTGCATCCAGATTAAAGCAGGAATTGGAGAAATAATCGGCATGGACCAAAAAGAAAAACAAACCCTGCCTTCTTTTTATGCGGAGTTCATGGAACAGATTGAGCAGGCCAAAGAGGCCGGTTCTTTCGGATGGACGGACGAGGACTTTTTCACGTCCGTCTTTCTGGATTATCTTGCAGAGGTCGGTGAGGCGGAAGACCCGATTATTTGTCCGTTCCGTGACCGGGGATTACAGCTGAATGCTTATGTGTTGTCGGATGACATGGAATCCCTTACAATATTTGTGAGTCTGTACAACTCATCCGGAACAGCCCAAGGGGTGGCGCGGACTGATATTGAGGCTACCCTTAAGCGCGCTGTTCACCTGTATCGCCGTGCGATCAACGATCTTTACAAATCGTTTGAGAGAGACAGCGGTACATATGAGTTTGCCATCACACTGAATAAAAATCGTGAGACGATTACCAACGTCAGAATTATCGTGCTGACAAACGGTATCATCCGGCAGATACCCTTCAAGCCGCTTGAACTAAACGGTGTCGAACTCCATTTTTCTATCTGGGACATGGACAGGCTATATCGCTGTATGATTTCCGGCAAGATGCGTGAAACCATTGAGATAGATTTTGAGAAGAGCTTCGGGCAGACGATCCCCTGTATCGAAAGCAGTCCCAGTGATATTTATTCGGTTTATCTTGCAATCCTCAGCGGAGATGTGCTTGCCGAACTGTACGACCAATTCGGCTCACGTTTGCTTGAGCGGAATGTCCGCTCGTTCCTGCAGGCCAAAGGTGCAGTCAACAAAGGGATTCGTGACACACTCCGGAACGAACCTGATATGTTTCTGGCTTACAACAATGGGATATCCGCAACGGCAGAAAAAGTTGAGATTGTTCGCGATGAGAACGGGCGCCCCTCAATCCGCAAAATTCGCGATCTGCAGATTGTAAATGGTGGGCAAACCACCGCTTCGATTTTTACAGCGAAAAAAGACAAGAAGAACCCAACGGACTTGTCGAAAGTGTATGTGCAGATGAAGCTGTCTGTCATTCAATCGCTTGAAGTGATGGATGAGATTGTTCCCCGGATATCGGCATTTGCGAACACACAGAATAAAGTGCAGATTGCGGATTTTTCAGCCAACGATCCCTTTCACAGGAAGCTGGAGGAGTTATCGCGCACCATATGGACGCCGGGAGCAAACGGTGCTCAACCGCTCAATTGGTTCTACGAACGTGCACGGGGACAGTATGCAGAGGAACTGTCCAGAGAGACTACACCGGCACGAAAGAAACAGTTCAAGGAAACACATCCGCTGTTTTCTAAAACCGACATCGCGAAATATGAACAATCGTGGGAATTGCTGCCTTGGGAGGTTAGCGAAGGGGCACAAAAGAATTTCAAAAAATTCACCATGCACCTTGCTCAGAGAGGCAACTTTATTCCGGACGACAGTTATTACAAGCGCCTGATCGCAAAAGCGATACTATTCCGTCAAACAGAAAAAATCGTTCAGCAGCAACGATACGGTGGCTACCGGGCCAATATCGTAACATATACCGTTGCCTGGCTATCCTACGCAACTGCCCAACGGCTTGACCTGGAGTCCATATGGAAAGAACAAAAAATCAGTGAAGCGCTTGCCGGAGAAATCGTTGCGGTTTCCGAATTTGTCAGCCGGTTGATAATGCGTCCACCAAATGCCGCAAATATCACTGAATGGTGCAAAAAGAAGGCCTGCTGGGATAGAATTGCAGATTACAATCACGAGGTAAGCCGTGCTTTGCAATCAGAACTGATTGGCCTTGCGAGGACAGACACAGTAGTCGGAGCCTCCATATCGCCTACGGGCATCGGGGCAGCAACTGATGATGAAAAAGCGTTGGTTGACAAAGTTGTTGCAATACCTGCGGTTACGTGGTTTGCGCTGTCCAACTGGGCAAAAGAAACAAATAACTTCGAAGGATGGCAGCGGGGCGTGCTGTTTTCTGTCGGGCAACGGGTTGGGCGTGGGCTGCGCCCAACGGTAAAACAGGCGAGGCAAGCGTATAAGGTCTACGAAGAGGCACTCCGCAAAGGATTCAAAGCAGAACAGGGGATGTCCGGGTGACATGGAGAGAATGCGCTGAAAAACTGCTGATGCAGGAAACCTTTATGGACGGGCTGGAGTTGAGTGTGATAACCGGGCAGTATGTAGGTCATTCAATCCCTCCGATCATAAAGGTCAGCCAGCTTATGCTTGAGCATATGAATGCCGGCGGTAGCACTATGAATGCTTTCGTTTTTCCCGAGCGGTCACAAGCAGCATTCTTGTTTGCCTTGGTAAAAGTCATCCACGACATTGATGCCGGGCGTATTCAGGGCGAATATGACCCTTACCGATTCGTTGCGAAAGAGCATTTGAAATATGATGGCTGCGTGGTTCGTTACGACACGACAGACAACGAACGCATTTGGGTATGCACGTCCAGGGGGGATCGCTTCGGGCTTCCACTGGAAGCGGCACCTTTTTTTCAGAGGGTTACCACTAAAAGTCTGGCCAGTGCCGACAGGTTTTCTAAGGTAGTCAATGCCGCGATATTAAACAGGCGGCAAGGCGGCATAGATACTTTGTTGGAACGCATAAGGAAATACCAGACCCATCTGACAGATACGGTGTATTTTGTAACCAGAATCAATGCGGCAAAAGAGATGTTTCAACAGTACAGGCTGGACGGCCGGACTATTCCCGATTTGCTTCTGCTTGGGCAGGCAAACGAAGAAGGGAAAATCACCAACTTTACATCCGGTCAACTGGTTGGTATGCCAGCGCTGACAATAACGACAAGCGTATATTCAGTCCTGGAGGCCGCAAAGCGTAAACCCGGCAGCGCTGTTGTTATTGATGTTTCTTCTCCGGCGATGATTGAACAGCAACTCGACGCCATCGAACAAGTGCGCGCACGGGGAATGCAGTTGCTTTTTATTGCAGATCAGGCGACTGACACCGGACTGTCCCTGCTTGAAAGTCGCGGCGGCAATGTATGGCGTTGGGATCGGCATTATCTGCTGCCTGAACTGGCAGGTGAGCCCTCACTTAATATCAACAAAAGAGTCCGGAATTGTCTGAACCAGCAAATTGAAGCCATTTGCCTGCAGGACCAGTATCTGAGCGAAGCGGTGACACTGCTGTTTCGTCATAAGGCTGCCATAGAAGATGCATCCGCGGCTATACTGGATATATACTATGGGTTGCTGACGCAGTGCTTCTCGTTCCTGCGCCGCGTCATTGCGTTGTCTGCCACAGAACGCGGGAAGGCCCGGGCCGGCCTTGAATTATTGCAGCGCAGACTGGAGCCTGAAAAGCCCTATCATAATGCGCAACTGTACAAAGATTTCCGGCAGATTATTGAGCGTCTCCTCGCCGTCGTTGCAGCCCCGGTCGCTCTGGCAAAGCCTGGCGCGTTTGAGAGAGTATTTGAAGATGCGTTGAAGGCAGAAAAAATCTGCGTCCTGTTGCATGATAATGACAAGGTGTATGACAGAGCAATCAGGGACTACTTTATGGGCTATGTACAGGCTGATTTCCTGTCCACATCGGAATTTCTCAGTCGCAACAGTCACCCCTGGAACACATTGATTCTCTGTGGGTGGTATGGTGCGGCCACGATGAGCAGGATCATACATTCCAATGCTGCGGCGAACCTTATCCTGCTGCTGTATCCCTGCGAAAAAAGCTGGTACGACGGCCTGATCAAAAAAACAGACATCCGGCAGCGCACATCGCCCAACCATGCGCTTGCCACAAAACTGTTTGGCATTGATCTGCCCCGGACTGAGATTACAACTGTCACTGCGGAACCCGGAACAACAGATGAGCCGGACGAGGTTGAACTGACTTTACGGAGTAACCGATACCGCCGGTATCATGTGGCAAGTAGCGGTTCCGAAGCGGTGGAAGCAATCCCTGTCAGCTATATCGGGGATCGTATTTCATTCTTCCGGTCTGGGCATAAAGTTATCACCGTGACTGACATCATCACACGGGGCTCCGATGAAATCAGAAAGAAGCTGCCGAAGGATCTGGCAATCGGAGATTTTGTCGTTCTCAGGGAGTCGAAGCGGGATCTGATCCGGGAGCTTGCCGATCGGATCCTTGAAAAGAGCGGAATGGCCGATGCCCGTAAAGACGCTTCGCATTGGAAAGAAGCCCTGAAAGTGGAATGCTCTTTTATTGGCTTTGATGCCATGTGCGCGGCGTTGAAATCAGTGGGCTGCGCAAGATCGGAGGCAACTATCCGCAACTGGCTTGATGACGATGAAAGAATTCTGCCGCAGGACAGATCTGATCTCCGGGCGATTGCGGAAGCGACCCAGGACGGGATTCTGTATGACACCATTGACAAAGTACAGGAAGCCGGCGAAAATATTCAGCGTGCGCACATCCGGGCTGGGAGGATTCTTTCGCAAAGGTTCTGCTCTGTTCTGCCTGGTGCTCTTGCGGCGTTGGGAGAGATTGATGTGTTTGATCTGTGGGAACCCTTGCCCTTGGATATAGACGAAGCAGGGAGGGTTCAGGTGCTGAAAGTAATCGACATCGGACAACCGGCAATGGTTGATGCAACATATCTTGACAGACTGATTACGACGTGGGAGGGCTGACATGGCACGCATGATTCCGGCGGCGATTTCGCAGCAGGTCACAAGCGATGCAGAAAAGAAGGTGTTCAGGTGGTTCCGGGATTGCCCCGGCACCGAAGACTGGATTGTTCTGCATTCCCTTGGCATCGCAAATCACGATACGGTTATGTACGGCGAAGTCGATTTTTTCGTGCTTGCGCCGCGTATGGGTGTTTTCGCGATTGAGGTAAAGGGAGGCAGAGTCAGCCGGACGGGCGGACGCTGGTATTTTACGGATCGCTATGGCAAGCCAAGTCCGCCGAAGGCCAGAGGGCCATTTGAGCAGGCACAGGAAGGCGTTCAAAGCGTAATCAGGGACATTAAGAAACGCCGCGACTTTGAGCATATGCACATTGATTCCGTTCTCTTTGGCTTCGGAGCCATATTCCCGGACATCATATTTGAGGAACAGGGCGTGGATTGGGAGGAGTGGCAGGTCTTTGACTCCAGGAATGGCTTCGATATAGTCGTCTTTATCAAACGGCTGTTTGCAGGAACTGCTGCCAAATGGAAAGAGCTTTACGGCGTCAGCAATTTCATGAAGAAGCTTCCTTCAAAGCAGGATGTAGAGTATATGGCGAAGCTGCTGCGCGGTGACTTCGACAAACGCATCGCGCTGAGTATCTGGAAAGAGCGTTCGGAGGAACGCCTCATCGAGTTGACACAGGAACAGTACAATTGCCTTGACCGCCTGGAGGATAACCCGCGGGTAATTGTCACCGGCGGTGCCGGAACGGGCAAAACCCTTCTGGCAATGGAAGCCGCCAAACGAGCAGCGGCGGAGGGAGAACGCGTCGCGCTGTTCTGTTACAATAATCAACTGGGCGACTGGCTGGAAACCCAGATGGCCGCTGCGGACAGCAGCCCCGTATATACCGGCACTTTTCACAAATTCATGCAGGATACAGTGAAGGCTTCAGAGCTACATACAGAGCTGAAGCAGGTGGATAAAGGCAGTGAGGAGTTCTGGAAGTACCAGTTGCCCGGGCTTGCCGCTCTTGCTATTGAGGAAGCTATGTTCGACCGAATTATTGTTGATGAGGCGCAGGATCTTGTATCCTCCGATTACATAGATGTCATGGATGCGGCACTTGCGCGCGGTTTTGTCCGGGGGAGATGGATGCTCTTCGGCGATTTTTCCATGCAGGCAATCTATGCGGACATGTCCGGGGAGGAGATGCTGGAGCACATGGAAGAGCGCAGTTCCTTTACACGGTATAAGCTGACGCTCAACTGCCGGAACACGAAACCCATTGGCGAGGCCATCCGCAATGCAACGCAATACCGCCCACCCCGTGAGCCATGGATCAGAGCTGAAGGAAGGGACGTGGAGTTCAGAACGTATTCTAATCAGGCAGATCAGGCGAATAAGCTTCGTACGCTGCTGAAAGCTCTCGAAACCGATAAAATCGCCCCGCATGAAATCACAATCTTATCTCCGAGGATACGGCAGGATTCGGTGGTCAGTCTGCTGGACGGCATGAGCATCCAGAAACATCCGGGCGATGGGAAACATATTACCTTTTCCACCGCCCAAGGCTTTAAGGGACTTGAAAACAAAGTCGTGGTGCTTGTTGATATTGCTTCATATTCAGACAAACAGCTCATGTATGTCGCATTGAGCAGGGCGCGGTCCATTCTGTGCGTTCTGGAAACGCAGGCCGCGCTGGAGGAATACAACAAATCAACGTTGGGAAGGATGCTGGACAATGGATAATCGGCGTGAGCAAATCATTGACATCATAAAGCGTGAATTCATCGGCCCTGACCCATTGCCGGACCGGGTTCAACCAAACGGAGAGGAAATCCTGACTGGCGATCCACCGCGCATACGCTACCTTGCAGGGGTGCTGTTTCCGCAAGAGGTAACAGAGGTGGATTTGCCGCCAGAGGAGGTAGGCGTAGAAAGCACAGAGCCGGATACAGAAGAACCCACGATTGCTGACCACGCTGCTCATGCTTCCGGGAAAGAAGACGATGTCGGGGAAGACCTGATCAATCTTTCCAATGCGTTTCAACAGTCAGCAATGAGTATTACTACTGCGGTGAAGGATGGTGATTCTGTATCTATCTGCGTACAGGCGGGGATTTATCTGTCGCAAAGAGTCAAAAAGTCGGATTCAGACAAAGAACTGATGCAATGGCTTCGGGTTCCGGTGCAATGGAACAACAATGGAATCCCCCTGTCTTTGCCGGAGAGAGGAACGCTATCTGTTCAGATAATAGCCGGGGAGCGGCAGGAGCATCTTTGCTTTCACAGCACGATCCGTCACCGATCAGAGGGCTGGGCGGTGTATACCTTTACTCTGGAAAATACACGGCGCAAGTCAGGCGATGCTGTCAGAGACGAGGAGTGTTATTTCCAGGCACAGTTTTCCCTGCGCAGTGACCGGGGATTTCATCCCCTGCCAGAAGGAGATAGGATTACACGCGACGATGATTATCACTCAAACCAGATGCTTTATCATGGCATTCTCAGTTATGCCATGGGACACGGTTGCGCTGCGGGCTGGAAAGAGGAGAGTGGAATTGCAAATGAAATTCATACGGACATATTTCCGGAATATGAGATAAAGCCTATTATACCAACACAGATTGAAGGCGTTTCTCTCGATATGTTCCGGATGTCCGATATGGGCAACCTGAATGCAACTATTGATGAGTTGAGGTGCCTTTGCGAAAAATACGGAGAATGGATTGAAGGGTTGCGCAATCGGTTACCTGAGATGGAGGATCAGGATACGGCGCAAAGGCATATCGACGCCTGCAGGAGCTGCCTTTTCCGGATGGAAGCTGGCGTACAACTGCTGTCGTCTGACAACAGAGTGCGTACCGCGTTTGAGTATATGAACCGGGTCATGTTGCTTCAGCAGTTGCATTATAATATGCCGCTGCAGCGCTGGGTTGATGACGGCTGTGGCGGTCTGACGCTGGAAGCGCCGCAAACGTTGCCGGATATCCTGGACAAATCGACCTGGCCGGGCAACAACCCGTCCCGTTTCGGCAAGTGGCGTCCGTTCCAGCTTGCGTTTATTCTGATGAATCTGAAATCAATGTCCGACCGGTATTGCGACGAAAGGCAACTGGTTGATCTGATTTGGTTCCCGACGGGCGGCGGTAAAACGGAGGCGTATCTAGGTTTGTCGGCGTTCTCTATTTTCATCCATCGCCTGCAGGGTCTGCCTGCGGGCAGCACTTCTATCCTGATGCGCTATACGCTCCGTTTGCTCACAGCGCAGCAATATGAGCGTGCGTCCGCGCTTATCTGTGCCTGTGAATTCCTTCGCAGGGAAAAAGAGTTGGAACTCGGGCCGGAGCGGATCAGCATCGGATTGTGGGTTGGAGGCAGTACCACCCCCAATAAACGTAAGGAAGCTGTCAGTCTGTATGATCAGCTTTATTCCGGGAAAAGCGAAATAGATGAAAATCCCTTTGTTATTCTGAAGTGTCCATGGTGCGGCGCACAGATGGGCGTAGTCGAAAAGCAGGGTTCACGTGGAAACCGTGACGTTCCGGGCTATGTGAAAAAGGTGAAGAAAGGCGACCGACGTATTGTCCTGCAGTGCCGGAATTCTGAGCAATATTGTGACTTTTCAACAGACGGCGCCGAGCTTCCGTTGCTTCTGGTAGATGAGGATATCTATGAGACGCCACCCACGTTGCTGATCGGAACCGTGGATAAATTCGCCATGCTGCCATTCAGGCCCGAAGCGCAGAGAGTGTTCGGGTTAAACAATGGAAAACGTTTCGCAGCGCCCGATCTGATCATTCAGGACGAGTTGCACCTGATCTCTGGTCCGCTGGGATCAACAGTAGGACACTACGAAACACTGATCCATGAGCTGTGCATGGACCGGCGCGGGGGACAGATGGTGCCCCCGAAGATAATTGCTTCTACTGCGACAATCAGCCGGGCAAAGGAGCAGTGTCACGCCCTGTACGCCTGTGGCCCGGAGCGGGTCAGGCAGTTTCCGCCTACGGGGCTGGATGCCGGGGATTCTTTTTTTGCCGAAGAGGGAAAGCATCTCAAAGGAAGAAAGTATGTTGGTATCCTTGCGTCCGCATCCACATCCATGGCAACAACTATGATCCGGCTGTATGCCTCCCTGTTGTATGCGGCCAAGGCCATTTCTGTTGATGATGAAGTCCTGCGTGATCCCTATTGGACAAACGTCGGCTACTTCAACAGCATCCGTGAACTCGGGCAGATGGAAACATGGGTCAAGCAGGATATTGTTGAATATCTTCACGTGATATATAAGCGAAGGCGTGAAGACGCTGATCCGGAATACCCACAGAAACGTCGTCATATTTACCGCGAGAAGGAACTCACCAGCCGGGTTCCCGGTCATCAGATTCCGTTCACCCTTCAGCACCTGGGCATAACATATCCGCATCAGGGAGAGGAGCGTCCGGTTGATATCTGCCTGGCGACGAATATGTTCTCTGTCGGGGTTGATGTCCCGCGCCTTGGCATGATGTGTGTGGCTGGTCAGCCAAAGACAACCTCAGAATATATTCAGGCAACAAGCCGTGTCGGACGTTCCGCCGATTCTCCCGGCTTGGTTTTCACTGTCTTCAATCCCGCCAAACCCAGAGACAAATCCCATTACGAGCAATTCAGGACTTTCCATTCAAGGGTGTACTGCCATGTTGAGCCGACAAGTGTAACGCCTTTTTCGTCCCCATTGCGTAAAAGGGCACTCCACGCAATTGTAATCGGGTTGCTCCGTTTATTCGGCAACGATCCCCTCAACGCACCGCCCAGACCTCCTTCTGATGAGGATTTACAGCGTGTCAGAGAGCTGATTGCGCAGCGGGTTCTGGTCGTTGATGCCGATGAACTCAGGCACACGCTCAGGCAGATTGACGATATTGTTGCCGACTGGGGCATATGGGAGCCCGAAGTCTGGCAGGATTTCCGTAGCGGGGACGCGCTTCCGCTGATGATCAGCGCCGGCAGTCGGAGGAACACTCTCTGGGGCGAGCGCGGCTTTGAAACACTCATGTCAATGCGCAGTGTGGATGTGACCTGCGCAGCAAAGGTTCTTGAGGCCGGATACTACGAGGAGGTGTGAGATGTCTTTTTCAGATAAGCCCATGCGTCGCAGCGCGCTGCTCAGTCCATGGGGCGTTGGAGCGATTGTGCCTTTCCCCGGCGATGAGTCCCTGATGATTGCCGGATTGGATATGTGGCGGTATACCGCCGATCTACAGGAATTTATCATCAAAGATGAGCGGTTACAAAAACGCCTAGGGGTCAGCGAACTACGCTGGCCGCCGGATTACCGATCTCCGAAGGAAGACCCCTCTAATTGCAATCTCTTTATCCCGACAGTTCGCTTTCCGTCCTGGCATTATTGCCCGTTCTGTGGCACAATGAAAAAAGTCGGCCTGTTCACCAAGCACCCGGTCTGTACGGCACATCAGTGGCCGCGGGGCAGAAACTGTAAGCCCAATGTATATCGCAAGAGAAAGCTTGTGCCGGAGCGTTTCGTGGTGGCCTGTCCGAACGGGCATATTGAGGATTTTCCGATTGCAGAATGGCTCCATTCGACTGGTGAACACGCTTATGATCCGGATACCTGTGTCATCCGCAGGAGCACGGGCGGCGTATCCGCTTCTCTTTCTGGGGTCCACTATGAGTGCACCTGCGGAGCCTCCAGATCCATCGCCGGCGCGCTTTACCCGGGCGCGTTAAAAAAGATTGATTTTTACTGCCACGCTTCGCGCCCCTGGCTGGGTATTGCCCATGACAAGGAACATCCATGTAGCTGTGATACGGATAAACTGCGAGTGGTTCAGCGTGGTGCGACCAACGTATGGTTCCCCTATACGATGAGCTCCATTTATATCCCGGCCGGGGAAGAGACCGATAACCGGCGGGTACTTGCGATTGTCGATCAGTATTATGACGCGATTATGCAGCAGCGGGTCAATGGCGAAATCAACCGGGCCATTATAACGATGTTTGCCAACCAGGCTGGTGTCAATGCCGATGAATTGATGAAAGCCCTGCTGGACAGGGCACAGGGTCAGGATGCGATGCCGCCGCCCGACGAAAACATGTCAGAGGATGATTATCGTCTGGCGGAATATCAGATGCTTATCCGCAACAGTGGAAATGACGCATTGGAGTTTCACTGTAAAAACCAGCCTGTCAGCGCTTACGACCAGGTTATACATAAATACTTCCGCAGCATCTCTCTTGTCCCGAAATTACGCGAAACAAGGGCGTTGGTTGGATTTTCGCGCCTGGAGCCTGCCGCGACAACGAAAATCGCCGAACATAAAAAAACTCTGCGCCTTGGCAGTGGAGACTGGTTGCCCGCAATTGAGGTTTATGGCGAGGGGATTTTTTTCGAGTTTTCAGCTGAAACACTGACGGAATGGTCCCAACGGCCATTGGTCCGGAAGCGGATTGAAGCGTTGAACAAATCCTACCAGACTGCGTGGATCAGCAAAGCTGTGCCCGGGAACCTGCGTCCACAGTTTGTCATGTTGCACACCTTCGCACACCTGTTGATAAATCAGCTGAGTTTTGAATGCGGTTACGGCAGTTCCTCCATAAGGGAGAGAATCTTCTGTGAGCGCTGCACAGAAAATCATGGTATGACAGGAGTGCTGCTATATACCGCGTCCGGCGATTCGGAGGGCTCATTGGGCGGACTTGTACGTCAGGGCGAACCGGGGCGCCTTGAGGACATGATTCTCGCCGCGCTGGAAAACGCAAGGTGGTGCTCCGCCGATCCAATCTGCATCCAGTCGAAGGGGCAGGGGCCGGACTCCGTGAACCTCTCCGCATGTCATAATTGCGCGTTGCTTCCGGAAACCTGCTGTGAACTGGGGAACCGGCTACTGGATCGCGGCCTGGTGATCGGCACCCTGGAGCATCCGGAAACAGGCTTCTTCGACTGAAAGGTGGGTTGTGTTTTGGCTGACGTCCATACGCCCGAAAAGCGAAGTTACAATATGTCCCGCATCCGCAACAAGAATACCAAACCGGAAGAAATTGTTCGCAAGCACCTTTTTGCCCAAGGCTTCCGCTATCGGAAGAACGATAAACGCTATCCGGGCACACCTGATATTATATTGCCCAAATATAAAACAGCAGTGTTCGTCAACGGCTGCTTTTGGCACGGACATGAAGGATGCCGCTATTTCATCTGGCCGGAATCCAACAAGGAGTTCTGGCGCGTGAAGATTGGTCAGAATATCGAACGGGATCAGAGAAAGTATGAAACCTTACGACAGGCTGGTTGGAATGTCATCTTGGTTTGGGAGTGCGAGTTGAAACAGAGTGTCCGGAATGAAAGGCTCGCACGACTGGCAGAACAGATAGAAGGCGAACAATAAGGGAGGATCACTTATGTTCAGCAGGAAAGAACGCCAGGCACTGAAAGCACTTGCAAGGGAATATCTGGAAGGACAAGAGGAAACAGAATTCGAAATGTCCGATGAAAAAATGGTTGAAACGGCAAAGCGCATTATTGCGAAAGGCGGCCCACGAAGTTATGCCGAGGCGATGCTGATGCATCAGTGTAAAGAACGGAAGCTGGTGTGAACCCACAACATCAATCATTACTGCACCATTTTTTCCCGATCCAACTCATGTACCTTGTTTCATATGTGCCCTGACATCATAACTTCAACCCCCCGAAAAACGTTTTTTCGCACATAAAACGTTTTCTGCCGCCAAAAACGTTTTTCTAGCCACTCTTCCCCAGCTTCCCCTCCACCTTCGCCAACTCCTCCAGCAACGCGGTCCTGCGCGGATACTTCGCGCGGTATTCCGTAATCATCGCAAGGGCCTGCTCTTTGCCGCCCGCCTCGGCCAACAGCTTCAAATTGGCGCAGAATTTTTTGTAGCCGCTGCGGCCCTCCATACCCTGCACCTGGCGCTTGATCTGCGACAGCAGAAGCGCCTGTACTTCCGCCGGGTATTGCTTCGCCAGGAACGCGCCGTATTCGAACACGCTGTCGGGCTGCATCCGCACGGCATCCAGCAGTAGCCGTGCCTCTTTTTCCTCATGCAAAATGCGCATGTAAAGCCAGGCGGGTAGCTTCGCCGCGCACTGCGCCAACAGGGAAGGGTACTCCTGTGCCCACAGCTTTTGCGATTGCAGCAGATCCTTCAACACCGGATACCACGGGCCTTCCTGCCGCTCCAGCAGCAATTCCCGCGCCAGGGCAATCTGGGCTTGCGTGTCCCCCGCCATGCCATGGATTCCAAACAACACTTCGTACCAGTCCCGTAGCCAATGGTATTGACGATTTTCATCCTGCGCGATAAATTCCTCGCACAGCGCGATGGCACAGGTATAGTCTTTCTTTTCGATCGCGTGCCGCATGGCGAGCCTGCGCACCTCCGGGACGTGCAGGTTCGCTTGGATCGCGGCCTCGTAGGCTTCCTCGCCGTCCAGGTAGCGGGTGATCTCCAAACGGGCAAGGGTTTCTCCGGCGCTTTCCCGGGTTTGCCGCCGGGAGAAATCATTCAACGCGCCGCTCAGCTTCGCGGCGTTCTTCTTCGTCACAAACCGTGCCGCCGAACGCACGACATCGTAATACCAGCCGCTCCAGCCCTCCTCGAAGGCTTTGTTTTTTGCCTCCTTCACGCAGGTGTCGAAGATGAGCTTCTTGTCGGCCTCGTCCGTGGCCCGCGCGCAGCACTGCTCGATCACCTCCAGGGCTGCATGGCAGATGTCCTCCGCCGTGCCGGGAGAATCTGTTATGGCGGCCACATGCGCGCTTTTGAGCAGGATGTGCATGGCAATCGAAAACGCGACGCCTGCGTGTCCCTGCGCCAACCGTGCCTGCGCCTGTTCCAGGATTTTATCAAACGCGGCACAAATGGCCCTGCAATCGCCGCTTTCGATGGAGCCATACTGCGTGCGGCCCCGCATCACGTCGCGCACGCGCTCCTTGATTTCCGCCATGATCTGGCCGATGTCCGGCTTGCCGAAGGCCAACTGCAGCTCGTTCTTGAACTGCAAATCCCGCTCCGCATGGGCGATGACAAACTCTTTCAGTTGCTCCGACGTAACGTTGTTCAACAGTGCGCGGGTGTTCAGGTCGTTCTTGGCGGAGGACTTGCGCGTTTTCTTGTAATTGCCGTTCTGGATGGCCAGGCACACCGCCACAATATGCTTGCAAACATCGCCCCAGTCATAGGGGCAGTCGCAGCCGAAGTCTACTACCGCGTCGTTTTCGATGGTGATGAACACGTGATATAACTCACCTTCGGAACCGTTGACCTCCGCATTAAATATTCCATCGGGCGCAAGTATGACGCCCTTGATCTGTCCCGAGGCATAGTAATCACGCCCGCGCGCAAGGACCTTTTCGTCCGCACAGTAGATAATTTCGCTCAGGCTTTGGTTGAGTTTTTCTGCGTTCATGCATCCACCACCTTCACATAAAATCTCCGTTGCCGCGGCGGGTCAAACTCACAGAAATATACACCCTGCCAAGTCCCTAGCAGCGGCCGGCCGCCTTCAATGATTACCATCGCGCTGGAGCCCATGGCAGAGGCTTTCAGATGCGCCGCGCTGTTGCCCTCGCTATGCCGGAACTGCGGCCTGTCCGGGAATGCCTTTCTCAGGCCCAGCAAAAGATCTCGCACCACATCCGGGTCGGCGTTCTCGTTGATGGTGATTCCCGCCGTGGTATGCGGGCAATATATAATTGCATAGCCGCTGGTGATGCCGCTTTTGGCGATGGCCTCACGCAGCTGCGGTGTGATATTGTAGAAGCCTTCCCTCGGGGTAGCGAGGTCGTATTGGTAGAGCATACACGCCTCCTTATGTCTGCCTCCATTATAACACGGAGCCCTGAAAAGCACAAGAGAAATGCGCCCCAAGAGGCATTTGTACGGTATTCTCCATCTTGCTATTGCGCCGATGGTGGGTATATCCAAAACACGTACAAAATCGGGAAGAATTCCCGTTGTTTTCGCCGTCTGGCCGCGGCCAAATTTACTCCCTGTTTAAAATGGCGAAAAAATGCCTATTCCATGCCTATTGAGGTGCACTTGAAGGTACACTTGAAATGGCGCATTCTCGCTATAGACGCGCAAGTGAAAATGTGTTATGCTTGTATCGTCCAAAATTCTCAGTGGGACCAAAACCGCCGGGCAGGGCTTTGGGAAATGCCCAGTGAAAACGCAATGTCCTATTCCATGTCCTATATTTTGGCACAATCTTGCCGATGACATGCAAATCGGGCTGTGTTATAATATTATCGTCAATAATTTTCAGTTGAGCAAAACCGCCGGGCCATGTGAACCCGGCGGCTCTTCTTTTGTCCGATCCAGTCAAAACTGACCGATCCACTCCGCCGCCAAAGGGAACCACCGCGCGGCCTGACTGTTGACCATAGCCGCATTGCCGGCGGGCGCGGTGAGTTCATCCGCCATCGAAAGCCCGTGTGCTCCCTGGGGGAAGATGTGCAAGGCATAAGATATTCCCTGCGCCGCCAGAGCCTGCGCCATCAAAATGGAGTTCATCGCGGGCACCGCGCCGTCGTCTGCCGTGCTCCAGATAAAAGCGGGCACGGTTCGTTTGTCCACGCGTTTTTCCAGCGAGAGCGCCTCTGTCAGCGCGGCGTCGCCGCCTGTGAGATTTTCGAAGCTGCCACGGTGGGCGTACTCGCCGCCGGAGATCACGGGATAACAGAGGATCATACCCGTGGGCCGGGCCAAGTTGTCTTGCGAGGTTTCGTGCCACAGGCAGCCCAGCATCGCTGCCAGGTGCCCGCCCGCCGAGAACCCACACCCGAAAATGCGCGCCGGGTCGATGTGATACGAGTCCGCGTGCTCGCGCAGGTACGCCATGGCGGCAGCCGCTTCGTGGAGCTGCGTCGGGTGCCGGGCGGGCGCGACGCTGTATCTCAACACTGCGGCAGTGCAGCCCGCCGCCAGGAATGGCAGGGCCACGGGCTCG
>Ga0123353_10003832_pt1 | contig 19183 bp, 10 predicted proteins | sample TergutLab28metaG_3_FD_92763 | JGI IMG/M metagenome (GOLD analysis project Ga0123353, IMG submission 92763) | Labiotermes labralis P3 segment gut microbial communities from Petit-Saut dam, French Guiana - Lab288 P3 | ecosystem: Host-associated > Arthropoda: Insects > Digestive system > Gut ... | reverse complement strand
TTTGTTACTGGCTGCGCTGTTTAAGTAACCGTTGTTCTGGACTACGGCGACAACCTCCCAGACGCTACCTTCAACAGAGCGCTGTTCCACACTGCTAATCTCCACTTCCGGTAAACATGCTGCCTGGCGTAATACCCAGGTAGCATTTTTATGACATTCGGCAGGAAGTAGGAAGTGGGGAGGGTTTTGCACACCAAATTTGGGGTTCCAACCGCCAATTTCGACTTCCCCCAGTTGGGGGTGATTAAAGAGCGACCAAGGGAAAAAGCCGCTCCCGCCCAGGATGCGGTCGTTCCACTGTAAAAGGCGCACCTGAAGATCCTCTCGTTTTACCTCATCGTTAGCTCCCTGGGTTTCCGCCTGACTAATACCGGCTTGTTCGTTGCGTCCCCAGAGTTCTGTAGTAAAGCCAATAACTCCCAAGTGCTCATACATCCACTGGGTAATGGTGGAGCGGGTAGTTGTCCTTAAGGGGAGATAACCGGTGGTTTTCGTCCCTTCCCGGGCAATAGCCAGGACGGCGCGTAAATCCCCTGGGTTGAGTTCACTGTCGGCATAGCCGTGAGGTATGCGGTAAATGAAACCACCGGAGGTGTGCAAGGAGCTGAGTAACCCAATATTTTTGTGTTGGTTAACAAATTCCACCAACGAACGCACTTCCGGTTCGGAAGTGGGGAAGTCGCCTCCGGAGCCAGCTGTAGGTTCCCACTTAGGAGGATAGTTGCGGTTCATGTCGATACCAAAAGGGGAGCGGACAAGAGGGAAGGGTTCCCCTTGATACTCCTTAATAAACCCTTCTGGTAGCAAGCGATAAAATGGACCTGCCAAACTGCCTGCCTGGCGGGGGATCATCACCCGGGGATCTCGCTTGCTGCACTCCCATTCACCCTTTTTGTCATCCCGGAGGCGCATGGTGAGAATAAAGCCGTTACCATCAATATCTTCAGGATGTAAACCTGGCCAATCGGCAATATCCGGTTCCGGCCATGGACGCACGGTGGAGCGCAGGGTTGTGGGGGTGGTGAGATAAAGCTCGGCACCATCGGGGTTGCCCCGAGGAACTATATAGAAGGTGCGGGTATCCAGCAAACGGGTAATAGTTTCATCTTCTCCATAACCTGATACTAAGCGGTCGATAAGACACAGCGCTGTTTGGGCGGCAGTGACCTCCCCGGCGTGGATATTGCCTTCGATAAAAATAGCCGGCTTTTCTTGGGGAAGACCGGTAGGTAAGCTGGTAACCGTGAGGGCTAAAATCTCTCGACCCTGGTAGCTTTTGCCGATACACTCCAGTTGGGTTAAAGAAGGATAAGCAGCAGCCACTTGCCGGAGATAATCGCACAGTTCGCCATACTTGTAGTATTGGTCGAAGACAATAGGAACTTTTTGGGCCATGATGCACTCCTACCTTTCGTAGTTTTTAATATGTTACTGGGTATAGCCATGCTAAATCAAGACAACAGTCTCCAGAGTCAACGCGAGGATAGTAAACCTACCCTGTCCTTCACTACTCAAAACCTTCTCATTTACCCTGACGTTTGGTTAAGTTATTATTAATCCTGATACATACAGATTCATCCTTGCCCACTACAGGAGACATTGCTAAATTTACCCCCAGCTGCTCAGGTAAAACCGGGAGCCATTCACTTTGCGTAGGGTAATACCCCTCTTTTTCTGCCCGCACCTGCCACCAGCCCATGGGGACAGCCCAGGCATAGAAGCCGACTTGATCCGTATATTGCGGGTTAACTTCCCCGTAGTCTTCAGCCTCCGCCCATATCCTGGCATTAGTTCCCTGTTCATCTTCTGCCACCCAGATAGTCATTTGCACATCGGGCAGCTTGTTCTCCTCTATCCCTGAGTAGACATATCCCGATGGATCGAACTTCCAGTTTATCTCCTGCTCTTGAATTTTCCTATGCCTGGCGACGTAATTTTTCAGATACGCCCTTAGTCCTGCACACTGATCTGCTATTTCATTGAATCTTTTTTGCGCTGTTTGGTTGGCGAAGGCAAATATGACGCTGATAAACGCTGAAAAAATAGCTTCAGGCATGGTGGAACCAGCGGATCCTATAGCAGAAGCTATTATGGATAAAGATACGGCAATAGAAAAAACAGACCCGGCAACAAGCTCAGCCTTCATATTATTTGCCGCTCTTATCTCTTGGGTCAGCAAGGTAATAGTTTGCGTAAGGTTGTCTTTTTGCATCTCAGTGAGAGTTTCATAGCGAGTAGAAGTTTTGGATATGTCAAAAACCATGTTTCCCTGGGCGTCATAGCCTTTGTGGTCAAACATAATTGACATTAGTTGTTCATGTTCGCTCTTCAAATTAGCTATTATGCTATCCCAGGTCATGACCATAGCGGGTAGATCACCAGCCGTGGAAATTATGGAGAATAAGCCGCCCTGGTTTGTACGATAAATGTCAACGATGCTAAACAGCGATTGCTTAAGTATTTCGTCAACTCCCGAACTGCCAGTGGTAAGCCCATTACGGGCGAAATTCTCCACGAAGCTTATGTCTTTTTCCGACATTCCCGGCGGAGGTGCTGTGTTTCTGGGGTCTAAGGGAGACCAGTAAATGGCATCCCACTCCTGCATCCAGAAGAGAGTTTCTTCAAAATCCATATTGCCTTCAGTTCCACCTGGTGTAACTCCCCTGGCGCTCATAGCCTCGTTAAGTGTTCTAGTGGTAATTATATTACCAACCATGTCTGCAGGAGCGAAGGAGATCCCCGAAGAGCTCTCATCATCCGGTCTGGCCAGCACGGAGTAATTGCTTAAGCGCGCTCTTATCTCCCCTCCAGGAGCCGATAAGAAGCTTTCAATATCGTTATCCGATCCCCAGCTGTCTGCCCCTGTCAAATCCAGCGAAAGCCTTATTGTTGTACCATCTACCATTTCCCTCTCCAAGTCCATGTAGGCTTTATGATATAATATACTTCCATCTGCCGCAGGTACGCCTACAAAACCACTTGCCTGCAAATCTGCTTCGCTGTGTATGGCGCCATGGCCAAAATCCAAATTTCGTACTACGCTTATAGATTGCCCAGTGGCAGAAATACCACTATCACCGCCAGTAAAAGTTTGCCCTGCAAAATAACCCAGCGTGCCATATTTATCTGCAACCGCACTTTGAACATTCGCCCTTATCTCTCCCAAGGTATCTTTAGCTTCTGCTTCCTCCATATTGTCCACACCCAAGCTGAAAGGCTTACTGTTATCCAACATTGTTCGGGTGTTCGGATCCCACAAAAGATCGTTGGGTGTGGTTCCCTCATACACATCGTAAGCAACGCTGTACGCACCTGGATAAAAATCGGGATGCATCATCTCCTGGCCTTTCCAGAGGTCGTTGACAGGGTCGTAGTTCAGCACCATAATATAGGGGTCACGGTTCGGCCTCGCTTCTTCCAGCACGAGTTGCACGACTTTCAGCTTCTCGGGAGGGCAGGCCATCTTTACCTCAACCGTCAAGTCCCCCTGGTTGTTGCCCCAATATGACCAGGGTAGTTTACCGGGTTTAACGTTGGGGCCGATAAACTCCATCTCCTGACCATAATGCTTTATAACCAGTTGCTCCACCAGATTATTATCAGGCAAACAATATGTTACGTAATGGGGTGCGCTGACAGCCAACTCACCGTTCACCACCGCTTGGGCGATAAAGGCGACGCCGTTGCCAGGTCGAAGCCCATGTCCTTGGGGTAATGTAATCTCTGTCGTATAGCGACCGGCTTTGTTAGATACGGCATTACTGCTTATTTCCTGAATGGCGCCGTCGGCCATGAAGATTCTCCCTTTGACGGTTACCTCTGTCTCCCCTGCGGTAAGGCCTATAAGGGAAACTGTATTACCAGTACTGGCTGCCGCACCATATACTGATACGGCGTCCGTTGACAGAGGTGCATATCCCAGGGGAGCCCAGAAGAAAGAGTCTACACCCATGGGGAAGCCCAATTCCGCCATGACCTCTCCTGTCTGCCCTGCACTTTTCTTTATGGCGAAGCACAGCTCAATAACTTCGTTTGCCGGCAGACCATCAGCAAAAGTTAAGTCGGCTACGAAGCGTTGCTGGCTCTCCGCTACGATTCTACCTACCGCTTTGCCTTTATAGTAAACTTCCCCTGTACCTTCCAGCATGGATGCACCCAACGGCAGAGTAAAAGCAAGACGTAGCCTAGGCCAGCCGGACACCAGCTTTACTCTTGCCGCCAGGCTGACCGCACCTTCACCGTAGGGAAGGGTGTTAGTAACCGAGAGGCGGGTTTCGTTCCAGATTACGTTGAACGCCGTATCTAAGTAGGGAACTATGGGAGACTGGTTGAAATACGCTCCGGGAACGGCGTTGAATTCGTATTTCGCGTAAGTGACACCTTCAACAAACCCATAGCGATCGTATTCTTCCAGGGTATGGGGCATGACACCGGCAAGGTTGCCGTCCATAAATACCAGCGTATACATTCCGTAGGGATATTCGGCGTTATCTCCGAATGTGGGAGGGTTAATCGAATCCCGGTATTCCCGTTTACCAGCAATCTTTCCCTCCGCGTCATAGATGCCCATAACATAATAGCGGAATCCGACAACATTGGCGACTACTGCAGCCGGTACATTAAAGATGACAGTTATTTTATCCCCTATGCTCTGACTCGGTGGAATACTAAACGCTACTGTTTTCGATCCGTAAGGACAATAAATATACAGTGTCCCTTCCCCTCTGAGCGCAGCGTCTGGGGCGTCAAACAAAATAAACGATATGCCGTCACGGTATTCTATATACTGGGGAAGGTAATGTTTGTCCCTGTATTCCAGGTAAAAAAAGCCATAACCGATGTTATTGGCTATCGCATCCGGTTCGCTGGCTGTTCCCTTGAACAGCACTTCCACTGCTACATACGGAGGGCGTTCTACAACAAGGTTGGAGTTAAGGGTGTAGGTGGCGCCGGCCAAGGTGCAGTCTACGGCAGCGATGGTAAAAACCTTTGAAATTCCTTTGCTGGTTATATTGAGGTCAAAATCCTGCAAAGGTCGTGCTGTATACATAGTAAATGAACCGTCGGCGTTGGTTTGTGTTCCGTACTCACCGTTGTAAACTGTGGCGAACGCCTCGGGTTCGCCTGTATATGAAACTACCTTGCCCTTTACTTCATATATCTCCGGCCAGATAATCTTAAGGTCTACTGTTTCCATCCATGATCCCTGACTGAGGGTTACAACAGCGTTGGTTACCCCGGACGGATGTTCTCCCGACGCTGTCCTGACGCTAACAATTTGGTATGTCATACTACCGTCCGGGTCGAAATAGGCTCTCACAGGCATTTGACATCCGTTAAGTATAAGCATTTCCCCTAAGGGGAGGTCGCTGTCCACGCTGATACTAATTGGATAATGAGTTCCTGCAAGCCTGTTCCCATCTATGTCGGTTACATCTACAGACAATGTGGCGGTGGGGTTTAATATACCGCAGATGTCAGGTGAAGCATTTATTTTTTGGTTTTGCACGCGGAGGCCTGTCTCCAAGGCTAACTTTACCGGGACAACTGCTTCCCCCACTACTTTGTTCTGCCGATTAAGCAGTTGCACTGTCACATTCACAATCTCCGCTAAGGGGCTGCGGAGTCGCAGGGAGAGGGAAGCCTCTTTAAGGATACGATCACTGCGAATGTCCATAGCGCATGTGCCATCCCAATGTCCCCTTAGTATGTATGACGAATACGTAGGAATACCGCTGCTAAGGGCCATGGTGGTGGTAATTCCCACTGTGTCGTCGTCTAACACGGATGAACCGGGTACGCTCATGACAAGCTGGAAACCTGAAATATCAAAATTTATGGAAGGTTCAGGAGCCAGATACGCAGTATAAGTAGCAATCGAACCCGCCACCTGGTTATCGACGGTAATGGTGGTTCCGCTGAGGTCAACCTGGTAGTTCACCGTGTCCATAGCTTGAGACTGTGCTACATATATACCGCTCTGCAGCAGCTTTACTGTTGGTACAATAGACCAGGCTTGAGACTCCAGAGACGGGTTTTTGACACCGGACAGGGTTATGGACATACCGGAAGGGGTAATCTGCGTGGTTTGGGTGAATGTGAGCCGAACATGGCCCGGTGCGTCAGCCGCAACTAATATATCTGCGTTATCCGCAACTGTGTAAATGAAGTCGGCTTTGCCCAAAGCGGTGCCGTCATCCACAGCCAGCTCTAGGGTATCCCCCGGAGCAATGGTCATGGTTGATGTGGGTGTCAGCGTCAAAGTGTACTCCGTTATCGCATCCAGTAACAGATTTGCGGGCAATATGGAAGCATACAGTACCGCGCCGCTGGTGACAGATACTTTTTTGGCGTTGCCCAGCCAATTCTCCACATCAGCAAAGGAGTCGGGAGCTAAGACTATATTGCCGCTTAAACAACCGTCCCCGGAGAGGTTGCTTGTGCAGCTGAAAGTCCCTGCTGTTATGGTGGCTCTACCGCTCAGCACATAAACGGAGTTATCGCTGCCGGTATAGGAGCCGCTCAAAATGGACAGTGTGCTGTTTTGCCTCACCCACACAGCCAGACCGTAAAGTGTGGCATTACCCAGGCTGGCGTCAGCGGTGATATTGTCTAGGGTCACCTGGCTTCCGCTGTCTGCTACAAGGGCAATCCCTTCCAGACCATCTGCAATAATAATGCCGTTTTGCAGGGTGACCTTGCCGGCGGTAACAGCTAAAACAGCGCCTGTATGGTAGTTGGTCCTCGTTAGAGTGTGGTTGTTGAAATCTACAGTATAGGTTTTGTTCTCACTGAGCAATATAATGTTTGGCGGTTGGTCAGTCTCATCCCGCAGGGTTACATCCTGTAGCATATAAATGGTACCACCTTCAGACACGGCGGCAGCCGCTTCCCCCAGGGTGTTGTAATCGGCGCCACCAGTAGTGAAGTTGGCGCTGGCCTCTGTTGCCATACTGCCCGGAATTTGTTCGCCTTCATTGGCATACGCCGCGGCTGGTAGGGTGGCAAATGTGCTGCTAAACATAACCAAAACTAAAAAAAGAGACAGCACCCGTTTGCATACATTTCGTGACAGTATTGGTTTCATAAGCGCGTCCTCCATTCAATTACCTCCGACCCTTTTTATCCATTGGTTTGTATGGATGAGATGCCTCGCCAGATGCTTGATGAGGTCTAAGATGCTATTCCAATGACCAAGAGAAAGCCACGTCGAAATGATGAATGCCAGCATATAGACTGGCAGTTTACTAACAACGATGCTTGTATCCGACTCAAGGGACTATATCCGGTTATTAAACAAAAGCAAGTATTCAATCTAGATTTAGTGATTATACGACACTAAACACTGGTAATTTTTGTGCCATCGTAGAAAGGCACGGTGTTGATTATATTTAGTTGACCACAGTAGCGTAGGTCGGCATCTAGCCCTAGAGCAATTAACCTCTGTCCGTGGAGGGAGGCGTAAAGGCGCTGCTGATAGCTCTCGGGTTGGAAGTAGTTTTGGCAGATTAAGGCCAGATCGTTCATCACCGGGGTGACACCTGCCGACTGCAGCTCATGGATAATGGCACCAGCTGCCAGACAGTCAGAGATGTCTAAAAGGTTAGCTGTGCCGGAACAGATAAGGGTAACCTGGTGACAGGAGGCAAGAGTTTGGGCTACGGCAGCGGCATTGAGCAAGCTGCCAATCCACACAGCACTGGCTCTTTGGGCTTCGTGGAGTGCTCGGGTACCGTTGCTGGTAGTAATGACGATATGCGTTGCGGCTACCTTGGCGGCGGTGTATTCCCAAGGGGAGTTGGCAAGGTCGAAGCCGGGAATAAGCTTGGCGCCCCGTTCACCACCCAGCAAGACTTGAGCCTGGGGGTGTTGTTGCCGGATTAGCCCAGCCAGAGTTATCGCCTCTTCCACCTCCACGGTGGGGTAGATTGCCTGAGCACCGTTATGGATGGCGGTAGTAATTACGGTAGTTGCTCTCAGCACATCGATAACTACAGCCGTAGCAGCACTCAGGTCAAGGTAAGCAGCCTCAGCGGCGCTTGCAGTAACTTGTAGTTGCATATATATTCTCCTCGCGTGGTGACCTAAAGTTAAATACCCTTAAAACTGAATGCACATCTCGTATTGGTTGACTACGGGGGTAAAACCTAAACGGTGAAGCTCGGCGACCAGTAACTCTTCCGACAGGGGCACATTAGAAACTCGTAAAGTTTGACAATTTTGCGAAATATAAAAGAGAATGGCTCCTAACTGTTCCCGCTGAGCCTCGCTATTGTAGCGTATTTGGGCTATAGCCCCCCGGGAAGAAAAAACTACGGCGGGGCTGTCTGCTCCTTCTGCCAAGTAAGCCACACTGTAGTCGTTGCTACTGCGTCTTAAAGCTACCAGGCGGTTGCTAAAGGTAGGTTGGTAGAGGGCAATTTCGTCAGAGGTGGCAAAATCGGCTAAAGGAGCTATCTGCACATGCCCCAAGTTATACTCCTGGTTATCGATGCGACCGCTGAGAAAGGTGAGTTCCCGGACAATCGTGCCGCCAATTTTACGATAAATATTATAGGCGGTTTCGTTGGTGGTAACTACTTCCAGGAAGTATTTGGTAATGCCAACCTGGCTTAGACTCTCCCTGGTATGTTGGAAGAGGCGAGTAAAAACCCCCTTACGCCGATGTTCTGGGACTACCCCGGTCATAGCATCGTAGGCAACTCTTTCGCCTTGCACCTGGTCGATGGAGTTAATAAGTAAGCCCACTAACTGGTCTTCAGAAAAAGCGCCAAAGGAAAGAGCTTTCACCACGCCGCTGACAGTAAAATAGTTTTCCAGGCGTTCCGGACTCATCTGCATAGGCACCATGTAGTCGGAGAAAGCCAAAGTCCAGGTTTCGGCCATGGCGGTAAAGCTAACCTGCTCCAAATTTTTTATAGTATACATATGGCGTTTTCCTGCCTTTCTCTTGCCAGGCTAACGGTTTGAGGAACTACCGTCCTTTGCTCTCAGACGATATTCCTTCGCCGGATATAAAAAACCTTCCAGGGAAAATTGTTATGCTCTATCATTCTCCGGGTTAACGCAGTTCAGGGGCTTCTTTCTACTCTTTGAGAACGACCGGTGATAAAGTCGATGAAAAGCTGGCGGTTGGTAGGATCGGGAGTGGTGCGTGGAATAGCTGCTCCTACACCTGGTGGCGCCGGATAGTACCCTGCCGGTTCCGTGCGCCACAGTCCGTAGCCGCGGGAAAGCTCCATCACTTTGGCTGCAAAGCGTTGGGATGTTCCCACCGGCACCAGCCCTCGCAGGGTAGCCGTCCCTCGTTCGTAGAGGGTAGGTTCACAAGTAGCGCGTGCTAACGAAAGCTCATAGAGCAAGGCGCCAGCTGCTCCTTCCTCCACCTGAGCGATAAAGCTATAGACCGGCTCTAAAAAGATGATCCCAGCTTCCTGTAGTGCGGCAAAAAGGCCTAGGGGCACCACTGGACCAAAACGAGAACTCTCTCCTCCCCAGCTAAGCCATGAACCTTGTCCAGCGGTAAGGGTAACGACAATATCGGTAGTAGGCCAGCCGCTTAAACCTTCCTGTAAGGAAGAATAGACATTTTTTTCGATATCCAGTTGATATTTTAACGGCAATTCATCCACATGGGTTTCCGAGACAAAGACCACGCCACTACCTCGCGCTCCCGGTTCCACCCGAAAGGAAGCTCTGGCTCGCCAGGGAGCGCCCCACATATCTACCGCACCGTAACCCACTCCTAAAGGAGTTTCCCGGTACAGGACTTCCGGCGGCATCAGGGTAGCAGCTATGTGATGGTCGTCTAGCAAGGTTTGTTCGAGAATTTGTTGGTGGATCTCACCCATGGTGCGGATATGAAGGCGTCGGGAGCGAGGTTCAAAAGTGGGGTAGAGGTTGGCGGTTTCATCGTGCATTTTCTCTAAAGCAGCAATGAGAGCAGGAAGTTCCCCTTCCTTCTGGGGGACTACCTGGGCTCTCAGGACTGGTGTTGCCATATCCACCTTCCCCTTAACCCTGGTTCCCAGCCACATGCCGGCTCGCAGCCCCTCCAACCCTACAGCTACCCCAATATCACCTCTTTGCAAAACCGCTACATTTTGCTCCCCCGTAGGGGTGCGAATCCGTAGGCGGCGCACCCTCCCGAACTCCTCGACAGCTCCCAAAGTTAGCTCGCCGCCAAAGACGCGCAGGGAAACTTGGCGCTCTTCACCGACGCGGCGCACGTGATAAGCGGCAATCGAGAGCTCACCGGCATCTTCCGGCGGCGGCAGGCAGTTGACCACCGCATCAAGCAGTTCCCTAACCCCCACTCCTTTAAGGGCTGCCCCGGAGTAGACAGGAACTCCCTGGCGGCTGCGACAGATACGAGCGGCTGCTCCTACTATGGCAGCGGTGGTTAGGGGAGAGTCACTCTCAACCGCCAGTGCCAGCAGAGGGTCGTCAAGAACTGTGAGTTGGTCGACTAAGCTCGCGGCGCCTTGCTCCATAAGAATAGGGTAAGGGATAAGAGCAGCCAGCTCTCCCATAACTTTGGCAATATCAGCTCCGGCACGGTCTATTTTGTTGATGAAAACGATAAGGGGCAAACCGAGGTTGGTCAGCACCCGATAAATGACGGCGGTTTGAGCTTGAACCCCTTCCACTGCCGAAACCACCAGGACAGCTCCATCCACTGCCAGCAAGGCGGTTTCCACTTCGTGGGAAAAATCCACGTGTCCCGGTGTGTCGATAATGCGGATAAGAGTATCTTGGTGCTGCACACAAACGGTGCCGGAGCGCACGGAGATACCCCGCTGCTTTTCCACTGTCAGGCTATCGGTGGTGGTGTTGCCACTATCTACCCGTCCCGCCGTGCGAATAGCGCCAGTATGCAGCAATATTTGCTCGGTGAGCGTAGTTTTGCCAGCATCGACATGAGCAAAAATACCAATATTGCGGATATTCTGCAATAAATAATCCTCCTTGCGCCACAGCTTTGGGCATCCGACAGGGGATTCACGGGAAAGGCGCCAAACTCCTGCCTGCCTGGTGGCAACGGTTCTTCTTGACACTATCATAGGGCTAATGCTATACTATAACTGCAAATATGTCGAGGGTAGCAACTGCTTTTGGTGCCCTGCACATGCCAGGCTACCCGTCCTCCGGTGGGTAGATCGTTAAAGGCGAGATGAGGCAAGGATATGAAAAACTATATTGCTCATGTGGATGTCAACTCGGCTTACGTTTCCTGGAGCGCTGTTGAGGCTTTGCGCACCGGCGCATCCGATATTGACTACCGTACTATCCCCAGCGTCGTAGGAGGTAACCCGGAAACTCGCCATGGCATAGTTCTGGCTAAGAGTATTCCGGCCAAAAAATATGGCATCCAAACCGCGGAGCTGGTGTGGCAGGCGGTTAAAAAGTGTCCCCATTTAAAAATTATTCAGCCCGATGCAGAGTTGTATACCCGCTGTTCGGCCGCTCTGGTAGAGTTGGTGCGGGAATATAGCGACCGGGTGCTGGTCTACAGCATCGATGAACTCTTTATCGATCTCACCGGCATGCAGCTTATATGGCAAGACCCTTTGGCGCAATGCAATGAGATACGCCGACGTATCAAAGAGGAACTCGGGTTTACCGTTTCGGTGGGTCTCTCCAGTAACTTTCTCTTAGCTAAAATGGGTTCCGACATGAAAAAGCCTGATGCTACCACCACTCTTTTTCCCGAGGAGATACAAGCCAAAATGTGGCCGCTGCCGGTAGAAGAGCTTTTTTACTGCGGACCTGCCAGTACCATGAAGCTGAAGGCTCTGGGTATCTCCACCATCGGGGAGTTGGCTCAAATGGAACCTGCTATTTTGCAGCACCATATGAAAAGCCACGGTCGGCTGCTCTGGGAGTATGCCAACGGCTTAGCTGATGGTATCATGACCGCCTTCAAAGCCATGCTGCACCAGAAGGGAGTAGGCAACTCCTCCACTATCTGGTATGATGTCGTCGATCGCCAGGATGCCGCCCTACACCTGCTCTCCCTCTGCGAGTGCGTGGGCTTAAGACTCAGGGGCGCCGCTCTTGCCGGCAGGGTGGTAGAGGTGGGGATCCGTTACGCTAACTCCGATTACACTCATTTAGGTTACGGTGGCGAGAGCCACCAACGGAAGTTGAACCGGAGTATCAGCAGCACTATGGACATTTACGACATAGCTCTGCAGCTCCTTGACGAAATTTGGGACGGCAAGAGAGCATTGCGCAACTTTGCCGTGCGAGTTTCCGAATGCAGTGACAATAGCGATACTCAACTCAGCCTCTTCGAAAGTGAAACCAAACACCACTTGCTGGACCGAGCCGTCGATGCCCTTCGGGAACGCTACGGTAAAGGGGCTCTAACCCGTGCCTGCTTCCTGCATAGTGGGGTGAGCCCTATCACCGGGGTAGGGCTCTCGGAGCGAGAATATGTGCTGCCGGTCTTCAGTAACGGTGCCGATACCCGTCGGATAGTCTAATTAGCGACCTGAAAAAGCGCACCAGCGCACAAACTGTGCTGGTGCGCTTTTTTATGCTGAGTTTAGACTATGTTTTGTTCTAGGTGGTGAAGATAGATGTCGGTTGCCACAAGGATGATGCCCCTATGGGGGGCGGGTGGCTGTCTCACTGTTAGCTACCCATGGCGATCATGGCGCGTAGTCCTAGGAAGCCTTCCAGGAAGTTGGGAGCGGTGAACTGTAAGGTTATATCGTTTAGCCGTTTGGTACCAGGCATGCGAGCGGAGTTATCGCATGTACCGCTGTTGTGGAAGCGTAGTTCAATGACACAGGGGCGTTCCTGGAGGAAGATGAAGCCTTTGGACTTGTCGGCAGCATACTCGGTGTATGCCTTCTGGGCACCCTCCCGGATGAGGCGCTGCGCTTTTTGGGGGGTTAAAGAGCGAGCAGAGTAACGGGTAATAGCCGTTTTGGTAGCAACTGTCACCAGGGGGTGGTAATCTTCGTGAGCTTCCTGACAGGCATGATAATCTCCCGCCATGAAGATAACCGGCAAACCCAGCTCAGCGGCAATAGCTGCGTTTAAGCCGCCTTCGCCTAAAGGACGACCGTTAACCTTGACTTCGTTGACTACTCCTCCGCTGATGGTGTGACTTAAAATACCCATAGAGCCGTTTTTGGCATGGTAACCTACAAAAGCAACGGCATCGAACTCGGAACCGCCGTCGGGAGCAATGAGTCCCTGGGACTGGGTGAAGGGTTTGGGAGATCCGGTAATTAGCTCGATATCCGGTAGCAGCTCCTCAATTAAGATATTGCGTTGCCCGCCATGGGCATCGTTAGCTACAACCAGCTCGGCACCGGCAGCAAAGAAACCTTCGGCTGCGGCATTGACTTCCTGAGTCATCCAGCGACGAGCCCGCATGAATTCACCGCCACCACTAGTGCTGCAATGGTCACCATGGACGACACCAGCAATACCTTCAATGTCTACCGAGATGTAAATTTTCATGTTGGTACCTCCTAAAGTATTTTCCATTTTACTTCCTCTCTGGAGACTCTTTTTCCTGCATGAAGAGCCACCGGGGGATTTCATCCGCTTAGTCTTACGCCGGTGGATGAAGCAGGTAAAAAATAGGTGGATGTGGAACTTCCCAGGAGACTTTAGAAATATTCGGCATGATAATCAAACTAAATATGAGAAAAAGCGGTGTTAGCAAATTGCTGACTTCGTTTGCGAAGCTGCCCTGCGGAGCTTAGATAATTAAAAGATACAGGCAATGCTTGAGCTATATAAGCCACCTGGGGATAGCGGTCTGAGCCCTAGGCTTCAAAGCTAGGGTGATCTGGGAATTGAGGTACACGTTTTATGTCTGGTATACGGAGTTTTGGTCTGCTGTTGGTAGGGGTAGCTCTGCTGCTCTGCTCCTGTGCACCTAAGGTGCCTACGACTACCTATACCCCTATGGAGCTTGCAGCCATTCTGGCAGCTTCCCAAACCGAGATGAAGGAGTTTATTCCTCTCACCTTTACCGACGACTATTTTCCAGAGTATATCACCAAAAATTATCTACTCGATCCGGCTAGTCTTCAAGATGGGGTTATTCTCTATCCCCAGGGGATGTTCGCCCATGAAATAGCGATATTACACCTGGGTAAGGGGGTCAAGCCGGACGCCATCCAGAAGAACTTAAAGGACTATATAGCTAAACGCAGTAGTGCTTTTAGCGGCTACGCTCCCTATCAAGCAGCCATTTTAGAAAAAGGGGTAGTGGTGGTTCAAGGGAGTTATATCGCTTTAATCATTGTGGAGAATATACCTCCCACCGCAGCTCTCTTCGCCGCCTGTTTTAGCAACACCCCTCCTGCCGTTCCTGCTTACCCTTATCGCCATATACTGACCTCTCCTCCCAGGGAAGAGGGTAACGCTACAGAAGCCACTACCGCTCTGCCAGCGGGAGAAGCGACGGTTGTGCTCCCAGAGACGAAGGTACCTCCTGAGCCTTCTAGCACCTTACCACCTTCGGTCACCTCTCCGCCTACAGCTTTACCTCCAGAGGCGACGGTACCCCCTCTACCCTCAGAATCAGTTAGCAGCACCACAGCTCCGGTGCTGCCATCTGATGTGACCTTGCCTCCTCCTCCCACCCTACCTGTTCCTAGCGAACTCTATCCACCTGCCAGTGCGGCCGATCCCGTGATCTCCCTGGAGGATATTTACGACGGCGAAGCGGTTTTGGCAGCTTGGTTTAGCGGTGATCCTCAAGGTTTATCACCGCTAAACCTGGTAATATATTCTTTAGCCAGCCAAGTAATGGCGGATTATCTCAAGGAGGGCATGACCCCTGCACAGCAACAGTTAATTATCCACGACTGGATAATTGATAATGTAGATTACGATACCGAAGCCAATAACAACGCACCTACCGCCAAACCAGATCCCAACAACTATAATCCGTATGGCGCTTTACAAAATGGCTTAGCTATCTGTTCCGGTTTCTCCTCTACCTTTCAACTATTTATGGATATGCTTGCTATCGAGTGTATTACTATTCATGGCACTAACGTCAATGGCGACCCTCATGCCTGGAATATGGTACGTTTGGATGGCAAGTGGCTCTGCGTCGATGTCACCTGGGACGACCCGGTAATTCAAGGGGATATATATATCAGTTGGGAACGGCGCTATCGTTATTACAATGTCAGCAGCGACTTCATGTGGTATAGCGGACACCGTTGGGACCGCAGTGTGTATCCTGAAACCGACTAAGGTGATGCTATAGCCAAATGCTATACCAGCTCTTCCAGGCAACCGGTGACAAACTGGCGGTCGCTTTTGGTTTCAGCCATTAAGAAAAGAATATCTTCTTCGGTGATAGCTTGGCGGGAGAAGCCTTGAACCTTGTTACGGATTAAGCTGCGGCGCATACGCTGCAGGTCTTGGTTTACAGCTGTAACCTGCTCCGGTTTTTCGGGTAAAATAATACTCTTACCCGGAACACTGTCTGCCGGGTTACCAAAACGTACATCGATACCGTTAGCCCGAGCAAAACTCAACTGTGCTTGAGGGTGTTTACCAGCCCCGGTATATTCGGTCTCCTGCACCACGATGATAGCATCTTCCTCCAACTCCTTCGCCAGAGCGAAAGCTGCTGCCAGGCTGGTATTGCCGGCAGGTCCTCGCTCCAAACCTTCCAGCACGGCCAAGGCTTCGGTGATATAGAAAACTTCCCCTTGGGTGATAAGAACATACCTGTCCATATAACGCAGCGGACGCCCGGCTGAGCGAGGGGTATCGGTGCGGTCTGGGTTGGTGGCAAAGGGAACGCCAAACCCAGTATGACCGGTGGTGAAGCTCTTTTGGTTAAAATGGGTATCGCTAGCCATATGTAACCCGGTTAGATCAACCGAAGCACCAACCACAAGGGTATTGGTGGCGCCGGCTTTTTGCAAACCCCGAGCGGTGCCAGTAACATTACCTCCTCCGGCATGGGTGCAAACTACTACTTCCGGGTGTTTGCCATACCGTTTTTGGACTTCGGTAGCAATTTCAAACCCTAAAGTTTCAATACCGACAATCCCAAAAGGGGTATACAGGGAGGCATTCATATATCCCGTCTCTTCTAAAAGAGACAGAAAAACATAGAACAGTTCCGGACCTACCGTCAGCTGCACTACCTCAGCTCCCAAAGCCTCGCACTTACGAGCTTTTTCCAGAATCTCCGGTTGACCCACGTGGCGAGAGTCGTAGCATTCCTGGACGATGATGCAGTCAAGCCCATAACGAGCAGCTTGCGATGCTACTGCAGCGCCGTAGTTACCGCTGGTAGCTGCCATAACCCCACGGTAGCCAACTTCTCTGGCATGGTAACAAGATACCGAAGCTCGTCTGTCCTTGAAGGAACCGGAAGGGTTACAGGCTTCATCCTTGATAAGAATCCTGGCGCCTTTACCGGGAGGTGCTACCATTCTGGCAAGTTTGCTGAGGTTGTGAAGTTCAATGAGAGGGGCTCTGCCTACATCACCGGCATTCTGGATGCGAGTAACATCAGAGAGGCTAAAGTTGCCAAAAGACATCATCCCTTCATAGTCGAAGGCGATGGAGCCGCTTTCGTAGCTAGCGTAGTCTATCCCCAGGGAGCTTTTCATAATCTCCCCGCGACGGGCTAAAACCGCTTCGTAGCTCATATCTTTACTCACTCTTTAGCACCTCCCCAAAGGCGGGCTTTAACCTGCTCCCCAATCTGCCTAAGTTCGGGAATATAGCTGCCATAGTCTACGGTGTAAGTTGGATTTACTTCCAACAAGGTGCCGTGCTCCCTTCTACCGGTGACGGTAATCACACTTACCTTTTCTCCTATAGCTGCTTCGGCTAATAATGTGCCTTTTACCCACATACGCAAAGGGGTGACGCGGGTTTCGTCCGGTAAGTTTAGTGCTCTAGCGGAGGCTTCCAGCACGACACGTTCAATGGTGACCCAGCTTCCTTGGGCAATCACAAACATAACCCTCCTATACAATAAATCTAAAAGGAACCATTTTATTCGCTGTCGAATCCAGTTTAATAATATAAAGGAGTTGTTGTTATGGATTACATTATTTCGTCAAAAGTTGCCGAGGCTGTGGCTACCCTGACCAAGATCCCAGAGGTGCAACAAGGCTTAGCTTTTCTTGAGGCGGATCACCCCCGTACGGTGCAAGAAAATCTGGAAATGGTGGTAGTGAAGGCACCTACCTTTGCCGAGCACCAGCGAGCAGAGCTCTTTGCCCACAAGTTGCAAGAGCTGGGGTTGGAAGGGGTGCATGTAGATCGGCACCAAAACGCTATAGGGATTAAAAGGGGTTACGGTAATGGGCCAACTATTTTGGTTGAGGCCCACCTGGATACGGTTTTTCCTATGGATGCCATAGTGGAACCAGAAATTAAAAAAAATATCATCCATGCTCCTGGTATTTGCGATGATACCCGAGGGTTAGTGGCCATCCTTTCCCTGATCCGGGCTTTGCAGGAGAGTGGGGTGAAGCATGGGGGAGATATCTACTTTGTGGGTACTGCTCGTGAAGAAGGGATGGGTGGCTTCGGCGGTATGAAGGACCTCTTTGATGACCATGCCGGAGTCTTTGCCGCCTCGGTATCTATCGATGGCTCTAATGTCGAACGTATCTGTTTTAATGCCACCGGTATTAAAACTTTCACCTTTAACTTCTATGGCGTAGGTGGACATGCCTATGGTGCCTTCGGTAAGGTAGCCAACCCTCTCCATGCCGCTGCACGGGCGGTAGCCAAGATCAGCGTCCTCAAGGTTCCCACTGAACCCAAAACCACGTACGCGGTCAGTAACTTTCATGCCGGTAATGATGCGGGTATACACGCCATTGTGGATAAAGCCACCATTAAAATAAATATTCGCTCCACCGGGAAGGCAGAGTTGGAGGAGTTAGAGCAGCAGATACACCAATGCGTTGCCGATGCCTGCCGAGAGGAGACGGAGTTTTGGGGTTGTGATACCATAACCTTCGACTGTGTATATCATGTCAACAATCCTGCCGGGACATCAGACCGACACCTACCTATTGTGGAGGCTACTTATGCTATTATGAAGCATTTAGGTACCGAACCGGTTTTCGCTCCCGATGGTTCCACCAATGCCAGTGTACCTATTGTGAGAGGTATCCCCGCTGTATGTTTGGGTAGCGGTGGTCAAAGCGGAGGGGTGCATACCACCCAGGAATGGTATGACCCCACAGATGCTTTTATCGGACCACAGCAGACGCTGCTGCTTGCTCTGGCTTTAAGCGGTATCGAAGGTAAGCTGGTGTCTCTTCTATTATAGATGGGGGCTACCCGCCCCCAAACCCCCGTCGCTACGGCAGGCAAAGCCTGCCTGCGCTTACAGGAGCTTAGCTCCTGCGCCCCGGTTCCCGTGGCGGAGTAGAAGCCTGTTTCTATCATGTCATGGGTGAACGCAGTTCATGGGCTTCTACTCACCTAATACTTCTGTCATATAAAACAACAAAGGCTTACTGGGAGCTGGGGGAACGGTTTACTTGGAAACGATGGTAATTTGAGGTATGGTTTCGGGAGGATAGGCATCATGAGACCCGGTAAGAGAGAAAAGAACCCATTCCGCCACATTGGTGGCGTGGTCGCCAATACGTTCGAAGTATTTGGCGATCATCAATAAATCCATGGCTTGATCACCGTTGGCCGGGTTGAGGTGGATCAGCTCGACCAGCTCTTCTTTGATGACCGTAAATAGCTTATCGACAACATCATCAGCGTCGATGACAGCTCTGGCCAGTTCCATATCTCCCTGAACAAAAGATTCGATACTATCGGTGACCATTTTGATGGTAGCTGCAGCCATTAACGGAATATGCTCCAGCTTTTTGATATAAGGCTTACCTGCCATGTAGATAGTGATTTCCGAAATGTCACTAGCGTGGTCTCCGATACGTTCCAGATCGGTGATCATCTTCAGAACAGAGGAAACAAGGCGCAGATCTTTGGCGACCGGTTGCTGCTGTAGGATAATCTCGATGCAAAGAGCTTCGATCTCCTTCTCTTTGGCATTGATTTCCGTGTCATAGAGTAACGTCTCCTGTGCCAGGGGCACATCTTGGTTGATTAAGGCTTGTACCGCATTGCCGATAACTAGCTTCACCTGCTCACCCATTTCCACTAATGCGGTATGCAGTCTCTCCAACTGATCGTC
>Ga0123353_10003830_pt1 | contig 19184 bp, 18 predicted proteins | sample TergutLab28metaG_3_FD_92763 | JGI IMG/M metagenome (GOLD analysis project Ga0123353, IMG submission 92763) | Labiotermes labralis P3 segment gut microbial communities from Petit-Saut dam, French Guiana - Lab288 P3 | ecosystem: Host-associated > Arthropoda: Insects > Digestive system > Gut ... | reverse complement strand
GGCTCACGAGGCTGAGTGGACCCTGTTCCAGACCCACTACTACTCAGAAAATCTGGTAGCGCCGGGGATCGAACCCAGGACCTCTGTATCTGTAGCCAGAAACTCTGACCACTAGACCACAGAGGCGGTCATACTGTATATACATTACACATATGCTCTACAGGTCCGTATGTCCACTAATGGCATAGTCATACTCTATATAGGATGAGGCTGTCAGTCCCCTAACCCCCAGGAAATACACTGTTTTAAATGGGAATTTTGTGTTCAATGTGCGTGATTTTGATTTGCAAGACTTTTTCAGGAATGTATCCCTGGCACAAAATGAAACCTGCCTGTATTGCAATATCCATGTGTGGTACTGACAATATACAAATACAGATTAAAATTATATAGGACTGAAATTAAAATCAACTGCATTCAAACACCTGAAACTGATAGATTCAAATCAAGCTTGTTGAAAAGTAAGTCCTGTATACCATCAAGTTGTGTACCCTGTGAATGGACACTCTGTGCCCTGTACCGATATATTTGAATTTCAACCCCAAGGATATCCTTCGAATACCAGTGTTCCCTGAAAATGGCAATAAGAAATACCGAAAACATGTAGGAGTAGTCTCCTACAGATGTGGATAAGTGAAGTTTGTTGTGCAATTTATCGGTAATAAAACTTATTTATATATTTATAAACAAAGGGATTTAGTAATGTATGATTAAGTTATAAAATGTACAGTAACCAAACATAACGACTATATTACATCTTATAAGCAATAAGATTTATAATTCAATTACTGATATTTTATAGGTTTTCAGAACCAAAATGGATTCTGATGTTCATGATGCTTTTATCAGGTGCAATTAAACTACGACGTTTTGTGAAGTCATTCCCATTTATTAGGTCTGCCACATGACTATGTAATTTGTGACATTAGATTCCCATCACCACCATGAAAAAAATTTTGCATAAAAATACTCACCTCCACAATAAATTATACAGTGGATCAAGACAAGTGGCTGTGTTTGAAAAGTCCACCTGGTCACTTCCACTAAAACTACTACAGTTGCCATCACGTTTGTTAATGGCCAAGCACTTGAACGAACCTGCATGATCATTCTCTGTAGGCAGTAGGACTGAAATACGCAAGACATATACACTGCAACTTTACAGAAACATATCTCTGGGTCACAGGGAAACAGCATCAGTACACTGAGAACGAAGTGGTGCAAGTGGCAACAGAAAACATTAAAAATCCTACACACAGGAAACAAGAAAGTTTCATCAAGAATTATAATGGGAAAACATTAGGCAACCACGTTAAATTTATGTACGTGAGTGCTGAGGCTTGCACAGCATTGTAATACAGCACTCCTGTCTTCTCACATGCGACATGGCATCACTCGGCAGTTAGTTCCAGTGCTTCAAAGGAACATGTTGCTGTCAATTTAGAAGTTCAAAAATCAAGAAAAATTCCTTCCTCATGGCGGCAGCGGCGACAACAACAACAATGTATAATATTTAGTACTTCTAAGTGCCAAGGGAGTGCAGCTATGTCTTCAAACACTTCCTAGTTGTATTCAGAGCAGCATATGATCACAACAGCTTTAAGTTCTGTGTCATATAAACGCTTTTTAACACTTTGTACTCATAATGCCGACAGACAACATAGACAGCATACAGTTTGGAAATATTTATAAATATTTTATGTGCAATTTTAATACGAAAGACAGCAATATTTTGTGTCCTCTCACCAGTTTATGAACTTTGTGGAGTATCACAACAAATGTAAAAACTGAAGCACCATGACAAGCATAAACAGAAGAGCATCAGGTGTCAATTCAGCAGACACTGCACTTGGCTGTGCCCATCACTGTCATCACCCTCTCATCCCCTCCCTCTCTGCCTACAGCGTTACAGCCGGATGCAGGCCTTAAATGCCCCAGCTATTTTCCTCCACTGATTCCCAACTAGTGCCACTAGGCCATCAAATACAGCTAATACAGTTCAAGGATTCTCAATGTGAGCATTTTTATAGCCATTCGGTGGTCAGCCGATACATCAGGCCCCAACCTGGAAGACCACAGTATCTATCTTTGCCTTGCAGTTCACTAAAAGCCTGTCTGGCATTGGTGGTACCGCTACAGCTACGCTGCTGCTGGTATACCTTTCATGTTCACGGACACATGCAAGTCCCCTCACTCAGCAAAATTTTCCCTTCAACAATGTGGTTAGCTACATATGTAATTTAGAACTGAATGATGCTCGCATTGTTGACAACATCCAATTACTTATCATCTGTCCTGTAATTATGCTTATTGCCGAATATCCAATAACTTTACATTCAACTGCCATTTCATATGATAATCCCCTACTAAGTAAGTAACACCTTGTTATGTGGCTTCATATTACTGTATTATTCTGAAACTAAGACAGTAATGTAATGACACTTACTGATGCTGCCTTTATTGGCCATTACTGTAGACTTCATCAGACTCAAAGAGTTAATCAGACTTTCATCTATTCTAAGATATGTCTGGTCACCAGATGCTCCAACCCACGTGGCCCTTCGCCCATACCTAGGTCCAATATTTGGCACTGGACCTGGATACGCATACCATGGACCATCTCGAGACACATGTGTGTCCCTCCTGTTGTTGGTTACTGGTGACTCATGTGATACTGCTGCAGGAGATGGCCGTCCCAGCTGACCTTTCTGCAATATTTGTGTCCAAAACATACAGGCTGAAAATCAACTGTTAATGAAGCTCTCTGGACTCTTCAATTAAGTTCCTTTTTATTCCAGAATAAAAGGAAAGCTCTGTACACTCACATGCCTTACACTACATTCAACTAGGAGGCAGCTTCATCCTCCAACTACTGCCAGGTATCAAATACCAGCCATCAAGCACACAGCCAGTGACTGCACTCTCCTAGTTCATCTACTACAATCCTGTGACATGGTTGTTGTACACACACACTGTTTAAAATCTGCTTGACAATTAAGTAATATGTCAAATGTCAACAGTGCTAACTGAACTGCACTGCGAGTATAATGTTTTTGTTTTATTACAACATAATGATATGTCAGTATATTTACTATAATAAATATCAAACCTGGTAATTTCCAAATGTATACACCTCCCCTTTATTACTCAGCATGACAGTGTGATTACTGCCAGCTGCAACATGCACGGTGTGGCATGCCAATTTGACCAATGTCGGACCACCACGTGGAAGGAGGTCACCAACTCCCAATTGGCCGTATGTGTTACTGCCAAAAGCCATGACTTCACCACTCTGAAGCAGCAGCACCGTATGATGTAAACCACAGGCTATTTGTATGACAGAAGTCTCAGCAGGCAGATGTACTGCTGCGGGGGGGAGTGATGTTACACGGCTGGCATCTCTCTCCACATCACTGCTTCCAGCTTGCTCCTCAACTGGATAACAGAGGGTGAAAGGACAACAGCATGTGTCAGTACAGGTCATCACAGTGTGACGAGTTTGTCACAACATGGCAACACACTAGGTTCAGCAGGTAACAGAGGGTGCGAGGATAACAGCATGTGTTGGTGCAGTTCATCACAGTGTGACAACAATCTTTCACAACATGGCAACACAACAGGTTTAGCAAACTACATTATACTGTGAGGCTTTTGTGGTTTCTTAGAATGCAGGCAATTACTGCCACTTCTCTGTAACTGAAAAACACAAAACCATTTCCACGAATTCACTCACAGCCACCTTCCTGTTCACTGGCCAAACAACACTGCTCTAGAAGCAAAGACCATGCTAGGAAAAAAAGTGATTGGTCACCAATGCTCAACTCAGCGGCTGCAGGTTACCCAACCCCAGTGCTGCCATGTTTAAACTACTCACAGAATGTAATTTAGAGGAACGAAAGTTTTAGAATGTGCCACAAGAAAACAAGAAAAATATGCATACAAATTACACCTGTGATATCATGAAAACACTATGATTCTAACATACCTAGTATGCTCTGAGCAGCTGGAATGACAGGTGGAGAAGCACGAAACACTGCTGTAGCAGGCTTGGCTGTGACCACTGTGACAGCTGACGAGCCAGCCCTATTATTCAGACCCTTAACTTTGAGACCACAATGCTTGGAGGATCCACTTGCTAATTTTCCTCGCTGCCTCTGCTTTCTTTCATCCAAGCGACGCTGCAAGTGATCTTGTAATCGCGCCCCATGCCGCCCTGAGATAATTAGCACACTTCAGAATCATCAGTGGTGCAAAATATCTTGAAGATAGTGGGAATAAAAAGAATTAAAATCTTAAGTGAATCAAGTACAGTATACGAGGCACTTACAAATTTCAGTTCTCAAATTTATCTGTCACTTAACATTGATTCATCACAAGAAACAGTATATGACCTTAGCAATGTTAAGTACCTGACAAGACAAGAAACAAATTCCCTGCAACAGGAAACAAGTTACTGCAAATCTGTCTTTCAGTGTACATGTGATGGCAACAACAAGACCCATTTTACTAATTATTTAATGTAATTTCTTTCACTGAACTGCATGTGGAAATTTGAGTTTAATGACATTTATAAAAAATGTTTCAACAGTATATCTTATTCAACAGCTAAAAAAAAGTCTAAAAGTAAAATGCTTGAACTATTAACAAACTATTTTTCAGGATAATGTGCCTTCATTTTCCCATTGTTAGACAACAAGTGGCATGAGCAGTTCACACACACACACACACAGTGCATCTGAGAAGTAATAAGGTGCCTGCAATCACATTCATGGGAATATGGCCAATATGAGTGCATATATGCACATTTAGTACTGATTCTCACTATTTCAAATTAGATAACTTGACCTTTACGAATGAAGACATGTTCCTTCAACATGTAGGAAACGAAACAGCATCACATCCCAGCCAGGTGACTGGAACCCCAAAACGGTATCATTTAGTAAGCTCTACTTAAATACAATTTACAGTACACATACAAGCATGCCAATATAAATGATCACAATGCAGCAGCATTACAACATTAAATTTTGTGTTCAGCTTAGAAACAGTGCCAACAGAACTCTGAACAAGCTCAGAAATTTTGACCGCAAACAGTGTTTGTTCCAGGCACAAGTTCATCACTGGTATCCTTCACTTAAAGAAGGCTAAAAACACTGCAAAGATTGAACACACAGCAAGCCTGGCAGATTCATGAATGCTGGAAACAAATGACTGTATTCATATGATTTCAAATGGGCTCTGCAAATACTGACAATTAAGATTGATGTAAGAAGAGGTATTATAAAACACCATTTCAACAATTCAGCTACATGAAAAATCTATGCTTGTTTTGGTACATTCATTATCAGAAAAAGAACAGTGCCAGCAAGTGCAGCCATGTAAATGGTCAACAGTAAAGGTGCTTTCAGACTTAAGGGGATGACAGGTCATGGTGTTCTGAATATGACCAACAGATGAAGAATCAAACACCACTCCCACAACATACCCACACTGCCCTCCCAACCCATCCCCTCCCCACCAAAAAATGCAATTGAACACAAAAGAATGTTGCTGTTGTTATGATCATCAACCTCCTCCTCCTCCTCCTCCTTATTTTTGTTGCCATTGTCTTTCATAAGGAATCATTAAAAAAATATGTTGTGTAAGGAAGCACTACACATGCTCAGTTTGTTTACTGCTGTGGTGGTTGTAAAGGCCAGACAACAACTTCATGAAAACAGAAACAACACTTGCTGCACAACAATGCACCTGCTCATACCATGTTAATTACACAAATATTTCTTTTGCAAAATGGGCTTACGTAAATCAAACCCCTCCATTCAACAGGTCCCCTCTAACTGACTTTTCCCAAACTGACAGGGATACAATTTCACTACATCTAACATATCAAACAGAATGTGACAAACCATCTAAAGGAGTAACTTTGGAGGGATTTTAAGAATGTTTTGAACAATTAAAAGACAGTTTCAACAGGCTTACAGACCAGTGGATACTACTGTGAGCGATTTTTGCAACAAATTCTTTTTCTGAGCACTTTATTTATGCATGTATTTTTTATTTATTTTTTAGAATTCTGTGTTTCTACTTTCCAGACACTCTGCGCACATCATACATAAGATTTACTTCAGCGCAGGAAGTTACCTTTCTAAACACAACATACATTCCCAACAAAATTCTGCAGTGCCAACTCAGCCCAGCATATAGGATAAATGGGAGTAACACCCTGCTATTGTGTGCAGTTCCTTAGCTGACAGCTGTGTGGTTACTCAGTACTTACCACAATACCACTGCAGCAGCAACTTAAAAATCAATACAACACATTTACCCAACTCGCTACAAGAAATATACCTGCAGAGGGCTTAAATAAAACAGGTGACCTCCATAATGTCATCACGTAACAGAACAACTTTTACATTCAGATGATGCAGAGCTAAAGATTGATATTTATAACTGGGAGATAGTCAGGGCACAGGCATCGTGACTTGAGGATTTTCATACCTCTACAGAGCCTATCCAGGCAAAACTGAGGGTGCAAGACTTGAGGTGCTCATAATGATGTTGCTAAAGACATGCCCTCTGGGAGATGAGGCTGAGTCAATAAGCAAGTAATTCTTGGCGTTCCACAAGACTGCAGTCCCGTTCAGGGTCAAACAGCCTTCCTGGACACAGCATCACATCTCTGAAGGCTTGTATCTTGAAAATCCAAGCTATTGCTTTCAAAAGAGTTAAAAATGCCTCCTTAAAATTCCTTAAACAATCAACCTTCAGAATCAACCCATCCAACTCAAGCCTGTAATCCTGTGAACTACATGGCCTGATCAAAATATATCTGACCACATATTTATTTTCATTTAAACAAGAAGCCACCCAGGGCTGGGAGTGCGGTGTGTTTGACCTTGGACCTACATGCGCATGTGTGAATTATTGCCTCCGGCTCGGACTGCTCAGTAGCAGGCAATCAGCCAAAATATGTCGATGTTCATGTCGTGCACGTTGCATTGACAAAGACCACGAAAGTTGAGCAGCACATCTGCATCAAGTTTTGCCAGAAACTTGGGCAGTTGTGCTCAGAAACCTACATGATATGATTCACAAGGCATTTGGGAATGACACAGTGGGCCATATGCAAGTTGAGGAGTGGTTTGGGTGGTTCAAAGAGGGACGGATGTCAGTCGAGAGTGATGAAAGTTCATGGATATCCTCCACAACAGGATCCAAATGATGATTGACAAAGTGTGTTCTGTTGTGTTGGATAACCAGAGAATAAAAATTAGAAACCTCTCCAAAGAGTTGGGGCTTTCATTTGGTTTGGAACAGTCTACTCTGACAGAAGATTTGGGCACAACAGCATCTCAGTGAAATTTGTGCCAAAACTGCCGATAGCCAAGCAGAAGGAAACTCACCTTGCAGCAGCCAGGGATTTGCTGCAGTGTTCTGATCAAGATACAAACTTCATGAAGACAATAATTACCAATTATGAATCTTGGTACTATGGGTACAACCCAGAAACAAAAGCCCAGTCATCATAATGGAAGGGTCCAAGGTCTCCAGGATCAGAAAAGGCATGCCAACTTCAAAGCAAGGTAGAAGTGATGTTGACAGTTTTCTTCAATCAGGAAGGCATCGTTCACCTTGAGTATGCAGCAGCTGGTCAAACTGTTAACAAGGGGAACTGTTGGAGGGGAACTGGTTTTAAAACATGGAGGAGATAAAAGAAATGCAATGACGCAGCTGTTGGCAAATTCCAAAGAGTCAGTTGCAAAGGTTCTTTGGACAATGGAAGGACTGCTGGAACAAGGGTGTGGTGTCTGAAAGGGACTACTTCGAAGTCAATTATGACTGCAACACCAGAGGTTAGTCAGATTGTTTTTCCCAGCCTTTGGTCATTCACTTTTTTGATCAGGCAATGTATTTACCAACTAGAAACAAGTTAAATCAGTAGATGGTGGGATACTTGCAAATTAAGGAAATGAGCACTTCAGAGATGTAAGGTGTGGACAGCAATGCTCTGTCAAACCTACAACAAACCACTTACACACAACATTAATATAATAACCTTTAAACGGAACCTACTTTCAGCCTCACCTCCGAAGATGAGATCTAGCCTCATCATTCCAGCAAGATCACCTGCTCCACTGGGTCCCAAAATAGCAAGCTCCGAGTTGTCAACATTTTCCCTTGCACAGATGCGACAGCAACCGCATTCTGCACACCCTGAATCCCCTTCACCACAGCCACATTCCCTGGCAAAAATAATGCATTGTCCGCTTTAATTTCTCATTCATCCAAACACACAGATTAGAAAATGTTATTCACTGTTATTGAAATATTTCTAAACAAATTTTCTCTGGCCATATACAACAAACAGTAACCAAGAGAATCTTCCACAAAATTAATCATCAATATTCAACAAATTCCTTTTATTTCCCTGGTGGTGACAGAGGAAAGGGAATGGGTGGGAAGGGATGAAAGAGGAGTGGATTGGAAAGAAGAGATGGGAAGAGTGGAATGGGGAAAACAGGAGGGGCAGCAAAGTGAAGTGACGATGGAGGAGGGGAAAGGTTAGAGATAAAGAAAGAAGAATAAATATCACATTTCCAAATCTGTAGTTGCACTTACACCCTGCTCAAGATAGACAACATTCTGTGCACTGCACTTCACGCGTGCAAGTATACGCACATGCAAACGCCCACATGCACATGCATGCGGAAATATTGTCAAATCATATTATTTTCCATGTCTGAATAAAAAATTAAAATAACTTGGTGTCACACAGAACCACGCAGCTGATAAATCAACTTGACTCAAGTGGACACAAACCTGAAGGCCAACATCCATTGCCTTTACAACTTCCAAAACCTAGAAAAAACAAACTGAAGCATGTCAAGAATCGTCAGCAGGAACTCACTACCAGAAAAATCGGGCCAATATTTGTCAAATCATTCCACAGAAATGAAGAACCACAGACTAGCATCACGAGGTGAAAGGAGACATAAAATGTGTCAAAGTAAATACATGTGGAGCACTTACAGATGAACAAAGAAGACTTTTTGATAAGGCAACCTTAATTGGTTCCAATGCTATTTGACACTTTTAATGACAATGAATTGTAACCAACATCTGAAAATCATATCATATTTACTCACTGTCCAGGATTACGATCAGGCCGCATGCTGCTCAGACAACTGATACTGTAGCCCGTACACTCTCGGCAAACAGTGCACACCATGCACAGATCATGTTTCCATTTGTGCTTCCCTGGAGGGCACATTACCTCCTGTGCATCCTCCCAGTCCAGTTCCTCACTGTCTGCTTCCTCCTCTCCAGTGGTCTCCATAGCAACTACCATGGGAACTACATAACACACAGTATTATTGTATTTGTGTCACCTGCCTGCATATGACATAACACACAGCAAATTCCATCAGTATGGTAGAAGATTTGATAGCAGGGATGGAAGGGACACTGCTTGTTGCTGTACAGATGATACATCTCTACTTCATAAAGTTTTCTTCTTCTGCTTCTGACAAGTTTAACCCTTCAGCACCAAACTCTGTCACCGACCTCTGCACACTGCACTGAGTGAGTGTAATTCAAGGTAAATGAAATTTAAACTCCAGCAGCACTGAAGGTGCAAATGTAACTGCTACAATACAGTCATGTTATCTACATGCAATTTCTAATGCAAAGCCTTCAAGAAGTTGGCTGTACAAACAACATATTATAGCGAAATAACTTAGTGTATCATGTTCATGACAGTATGATACTAGAAACTCCCACTTTGAACCTGGTCATAAAGACAGGTTTGTCCAAATACACATATAGCAAGAAGTGTTTGACAACTGTGCATCCAAAATCTAAGTCATTTTTTTTCAGCTCTTGTTTTTAGTATGAGTGTGAGAACAAGAACCTTATTGAGACCCTACTGTGTGCAGCTGTAGGCACAGCACGTCATCAACATGGGTTACAAGCACACACTGTATAAGGCACATCAAAGAATAAACTGAAAAATGACAAAGCTGTACCTAACCTATCTGAATTAAATTGGATGGTAAAGTTTCTCAAGATTTTTGACTCACCTACATATATGACATCCATATGTACTGTACCTTCTTTTATTTGTGAAGCAAAGTCTCTGCCACACTGCCCCTTATTATTTATCCCAAATGTATACACCTGTCCTTTGTTGGTGAGAGCCACAGCATGAGCCTTACCAAGCGACACTTGTGTCACATGCACGTCCTTTAATTCAGTTACAAGGCCTGAGAATTGAAATAACACAGTTAGTTCAAATTCAGTGGCAATCACTGAAGACCACAGAACCCTTTTCTCAGTACAGATTACCTGTAGAGGTATCACAATGTGCCGTGTCCTTGCCAAACATCAGAAGTTCTCCTTCTTTAGAAACAAGTGCAGTTGTACCATTATTGCACGCTGCATGCACAATGTTCAGTCCATCTACTTTAATCATCTTTTTTGGCTTCACTGGTTTTGGTTGGCGGCGTGCTTTGTCTAGGTAACACAGAAATAATGTGGTAAATAAGTTATGCATATTTAAAACACAAGTAACATAATGCATGGATATTACTGTATCTAACAACTTGCATCACTAATTTGTCAAACTGTTTTGTCTGACAGCAGCCCAGCACTCATCACCAATCATTCTGTGTGACAGTGGGTTTAATGTAATACAGTCAACATACTTTGACACACCACATTTAAAGAAGCTATAGCAATGTTTCACTTCAGTTCACAAACAAATGCCACATCTAACATACTGTTCATTTACCATAAAAGTTGTGTAAGTTAAGCAAGCTGATAGGAACCAACCAGCAACAGTTTACACACCAAATAAAGTCCTTATATATAAAAAACATTGCAACTTTAAGTATGCCTAATTTTTTCTACATAATGCATAATTTAATAACAATTCTTGTGAAAAAAGAGATAAAGTCCTGAAAACAATGGACCCTCTGCATAAAAACAGAGCGGAACAACAAACAACAGAAGTATGTATACATAATTCCTGACTCAATATGGCAACTTCTCCATTTGTTGTCACATACCAAATTATGATACACATGAACCTTCAGGACTGAGAACTTAAATTCAGTATGCTATGTGACCCACTCACAGCTATTGCAAAATGTTAGTTCACCGTCCTCAACACATATCACATTTTACATGGTATTCCTTTCTATGGTATTTAAACAAGCTTACAGGCCTTAATGATGGCTTGATTTATGAGCTGAAATACATAGCCCACTGCATGTAAAAATGTATCAATTAATCCCTGAATTAAAGTCAACTCTGTATACAAGGTTTGGGATTATCCTGCTGCTTATTACGTCTGTAACATTTTTGGCCCATCTACGCCATTATCAAGGAGGACAACAGAAAAATTCTTGACAATGGCCCCAGATGAGACAAAATATGTTGGAGACATAAAAGGCAATTTGCTAGTCCCAAACCTTGTCTATATATTTTGTTGCAATTCAATATTGGTTAAATAAGTGCACAACAGGAATGGACCATTACAGAAATCCATCAATTCATTTTGTTAACTGTAATATTTAATGCACCAAATTAGGCACTAGTTTGTGTCTTGGAAAGCCTATGGCTTGCCTACCACATTTTGTTACCCCAGGGGTGACCTCAATCTACATACTCTCCATCCACAGTGATGCCACATAACAATAAGAAATGCTCACACAGGTTTGGGGTAGTTATGACAACAAAGATAGTAAAAATGTGTAAAAGGAGGGGCTGCATAAACAGGTGGAGATTTCAGTTTTTTAAATATACTGATAGCATGACTCAAAAACCTCTTGCTTAACTGATGTGCCCAGACCACCTTCCCAGATGAATCCAATGTTTGCTTCACCTTGCTCACTGTCAACATCAAACTGCAGTCCCACTACAACAGTCATCAAAATGGCTGAAAAATTTTAGTATGGAATCTGTGCACATATGAAGTGTGCATGACATGATACACAATCAGCGGCACAGTAACACCTTGAGTTTTATGCTCCTACATTTTCCTACACATGTTTTTAAATGTCCCACCAAAACTTCTACAAGAAGTGTTAGTAATTTCCTTCAACATATATTTTTAATGAATTCCTAGATTTCATGTTAAGACTGAACATAAACTGGCCTGTTGTCTTGTTTCAAGGCCCTTCAACAGGAATTCTTGAAGATCACTTCTACTTCCAATTTCTTCATCTGCATTTACCACAGATCAGAACTACAGACAAGCACCTCAATGTCAATCAGTAAAAACGTTGGCAGAAAAATGGTGGCATTTCCATCTGCACAACCATTTGCCCCAGCCCTTTGGGTAACTGGATGAAGTATGTACATTAGGCTTCCACATCACGATCAAAAACATAGTTGGTTACTACTATGAAATGCTGCCTGACATTTTGAAGGATCAAGTCACTTCATCTTCAGGGTCAATACAGCAACAGTCGACTGTTCTCAGGAATGTGGATTTGATTTAGATCAAACCAATGAAGAGGAATACGCAAGAGAAATTAGCACAATCAAGGAAAGGAGTTAGCTGCAAGAAGGTGTATCATTTCAAGAGTACATATTGTGCAAAAATGATGCTGTAAAATAAGGTGCACATTAGACCAAATGATCTATGAAAAGTTTACAACTGCTGTGTGTGAGGTGGTAGATGAGGAGGAAGAGGATGGTGGGAAAACTGAACCTTTGGCAACAGTTCTGTCAGAAATGGAGGGCAGCAAAGCTGTGAGGAAATACCCCCCAGTCTGATATCAATGATAACATGATGGCTGCAATCAGGTGCAGAGACTGGGCAGAACGTGAAGGCACAGCCAGACACTTAAAATGAACATTCAGGAGAAGTAACATATTGCATTTTTAAAGCAATACATTGAACTAAGTACAATTTCGTGTAATGCAATATTAATTGAATATATTTTATTGCAACTTATAAACAAAATTTCATTTCCCTGATTTTACATAAATTTTAAATGGTCCAGTTGTAATGTAAAGTCTTAGTTTCATTACATGTTTCAGAGGGAGGCAGAGGAATGCATGTAAAGTTAGGGACCCAGTTAGGCAGCCATAGTAGCTTGGAAAATGTAGGTAAAAAGAGAGCCACAGGACTCAATCCCCAACTCCATGTGATTTCAGTCGTCCATTCTCCTTAAGGACTCACAAGTTGGATCGAGTGAAGAAAGCTATGGGATTGCACGACAGACCGAACATACCTAACTGGAACACCGGACTTAATAATAGGAGGCTTTTACAATCAAAAGGAATAATGAAGCAAAACAAGGCATTAACTATTACAACAAAAAATCTGTTGTGTAAGAAACAGCAAAGTTTGATTTGAGGGTAAGAGAATATGCCAGAAAACAGTTAAGGGAGCTGAAGCATGAAAATGAAAGTATCAGTCATATGTGCATCCCAGCATATTTTCTGATTGGTACTGAAACAAATCATCTTCATTTTGCTTTGAACTGAATCAATATACAGCAGTCTCAATGATCGTGAACCTCCACGTTCAAGATTTTGACCCTTTGTGATCACCCAGTTTAACAACATTGTTTTAATTTTTGTGACTGGTTACAATGAATCAGGCAGAATGAGACCTCACAGTTGGTGCCAAGTCAGCTCTCCCCATTCTCCTGCAATTACACATATCACTGTCAGCTCATTCAAATTCTGTCTTTGAAAAAGTGAGGGCTACTGCTTTTGTGCTTTATGGAATGAAATTCTCCTTCAATAATTAATGCAATTTATGACTCCCAAAATGTATTTTTGGTTTCCTGAAAATAAACTTTCATGATTTTTATGGTTCATGAAGGTACATTTTTAACAGTAATGGGGAAAGGTAAAGTTTCCCCTGTCCAAGCCATAAGGCATATATGCACAGCAGAGGTACAGCTCCACTCATTAACCTCATGACTTGATGCAGGTGAGTGGTTATCTTCACATCCTAGTCACTGTATACCCAGGAAAGAACACCAGTACCAACTGAATACGATGCTGGGTGGGCTCCAGAGTTGGTCTGCACATTTTAGAGTAGAGAAAAATCTCTCTTCCATACTGGGATTCAAACCCCAAACTGTCCAGCCAACAGCACACTCACTACACCCACCGCACCATTCGGATTCCTATTTAATTACTGGCATTTCAAAAATTCTTGGAACCAAAGAGGCATTTTACACTGAAAATTAATAATGATGCTTATGATTCCTATATTTGTGATGGTTTCATCAGCAAGACCTTACTGTACGGCCACAGTTATTCCTGAACAGTCTTCAAGTTTGCATCCCCAACATAACACTAAATGTCCTCCATTATACTCACTCTGGTCTCCATCTTCCCCTCTTCGAGCAGTTCCAGCAAAGAACACAGTGCCATCTTCGGCCACAAGAACTGCATGGAGACCCTCATGTCCAATGGCAAAATGAACTACCTTAGGGGACTTGTTAACAGGCAGCTCTGACCATTTGCCAGTCCTCAGACCACCTTGCTTGATGCCAAGACTTGAAGACTTGCCACAGTACAGAATCTAAAAGTCACATAAGCATGAATAATCTTAATACCCACTTATGAGCACACACAAAAGATGTTGCATTTGTACATTCATAAAAATTCAATTACATCATAACTCCAATTCTTGAACTGGGCAAATACTTAGATCTGTTCTTCTCTATGACGTTAAGTATAATGACATAAGCAGTCCACAATAAATATGTTTAGTGCCATATAGGGCCCACTCTTAAAAGTACCAGTGCCAGTTCTCAGCACTGGCTGTGTCTACAGACAAATGACCACCACTGACAGTGACCTTATGTTACAGTTTAAACCTCTGTAACCCACCACTTCGATATTTCAACTCCACTCTCACTTCCAATGGAAATTCCTTTCTCCTGCACAGTGCTGGGTTTTAAATAGAAATATTGGTGGCATGAGTATGGGAAACAAGTCTTCTTCTACACTGGACCACACAGCCTCTTGCCTTAACATTCGTCCACCAGAACACCGAATGCATTTCTCTTCTCCCACATGCATGTTATAAGTCCTTATCACTTCATCCTGCTTGACTTGATTACCTAAGTAATATCTGTTCAGAAGCACCAATCATAAAACTTCTCATTACCGAACCTCCACCAGCCTCCTGTACTTCCTCCTGCTTAGGTACAAATACCTTCCTCAGCATCCTTATTTAAAAGGACACCAGCAACAGATGATTTGTACAACTGAAAAGCCAGAGTAGGACACTAGGCTTTATAAATTCCACATTAATGTCTTTGTTTAGGTATGCTAACAGTGATCACAGTAGAATTCCACATACAGCCATCTCCCACTGAACATGAGTATGCCATTCCTGAAAAATCAGAAGTTCTTAAAGAGCCTATTTCACATTATTTTAGATGTGAAAAATTATAATTCATTAAAAGTCAACCCAAAACCCCAATCAATTTCCTAAAATGTAACTAAAACACACCACAATGTCTTTATATACCATCGTGTTAAATGCTTAAAACATAGCTTCCTGGTCACTGAACAATTAATATAGTTGTTAGGAAACAGTCATTTTGTGCGCAGTAACACATACAGTGTGCATGCACATCATTGTGTTAAAGATGCTGTACTGAGTCTTTGGAATGTTAATATACACTTTTCCTATATATATATACTCATAATTCCCTGACACGTACCACAAAATCGGTACACTAGAATGGCAGAAAGCACTTCAATATGCAACCCACATACAGAAAGAGAAACTCTACTATATTTACTCACACATGCCACAGGCATGTATTTTTGACGGTGGCCACCAGGGGTGCAGGGTCAGTGAAAATGGTAGAGACAGGAGCACAGAAGGCTTTTTGTGCACTTGACTATGCATGAGCACAATCAAACGTGCTGTGCAGCAAAGTTTTTGCACCAAGTTCAAAAAGTACCCACCAGCTGGAAACAGCATCACACAGTGATATGAAAAATTCCTACATGACAGGTGTCAGTACATCACAAAACACTCAGGATGACCATGCCCTTCAGAGGAGAGAGTACTGCGTGTCAGGGAGGCTTTTCAACACGGCTGCCGTAAAACCACTAAAACAGCCAGTCTACCCTGTGGCAAAATTCTTCACAAGTGTCTGTGGGTGAAACCTTACAGGCTAAAGTCACTGCAAGCTCTAACCCATGATGACAAAGCCTAGCATTTGCAGTTCTGTACCAATATAACACAGCACTTCAAGGAAGACAGTTCCATTGAAAAGTTCATTTTTAGCAATGAAGCTATGTTTCACCTTCATGGGAATGTAAATAGACACAATGTATGTACATAGGACACTGAAAACCCATGTGCTGCAATTCAGCATTGTCCGGATTCTCCGAAATTGAAATTTTTTTGTGCCACTTCCAACAAGAAGCAGTACAGACCATTTTTCTTCACCAAGTCAACAGTCACTGACATGTCCCATCTTGATATGTTCCAAGAATGGTTAATGCCACAGGTTGTCAATGACAACGATAACTTCATTTCCCAGCACGATAAGGCCCCACCACATTACCACCACCTCATCCAGAGCTGCTTCAATCAGTATTCACCCCAACTCTGGGTTGGACACAACAGCAGAGGAGCCAGCACAGCCTCACTGGCCACCAAGGTTGCCTCATCTAATGCCATGTGATGTTTTCTAATAGGGAGACAGTAAGGACTCTGTATTTGTACACTGAGCTATGAACGAATCATACCTGCCATCTCAAAAATCAGTCATGACATGTTGTAGTGGGTATGGGTGGAAATGGATTATTGCCTGGATGTCTGCCATATCACAAAGGGCAGACACCCAAAACACTTAAGAGGTATGCAGAAAAAACAATGGAGAGTTTCTCTTTCCATCTGTAGGTCACACGTTACATTATTTTCTTCCATTCATTATACCCATTTTATGAAATGCATAAGGGAATTAAAAATAACTCTGTATTGAGCGATATGTACATTCAATGCTGTCTGGATATTAACAACCAAGAAGTATTCCACCTGGAAAACGATAAATGGGCAGATGTTCTGCAGAGCACGCCGGTACTTCAGAAAGTCAGTTTTTTATGCCTCCTCTTTTTGGTTAATTACCCTGATAATTTGCAGGTTTTCCATGAATATCTTTCCATTATACTTTTTGTACTCAAACCGTTAAAGACGTCTCTGCTTTTTTAAACTTGAAAAACACCACCAAAGAAACACAGTTTAAATCACAGGCGATACAGCTGTTTCTTCTACAGACATCCAGCCTTGCAATGGTACATTCCACATGTATCAACATACACACACAAATATATAATTTACATAACTTACCAACAACAGCCCTTTACTCATACAATACAATACACACATGTAAGACAAAAGCCAGATTCAGTGTCCACATCTTCTATGGCACTCAAGATGGACTGGTCAAGCCAAAACACATATGTGAAGAACAGCTAAAGTTGCCAAACTGTACAGATATGGACAACATCTGATCCATATTTCCAGTCATAGCCTGCACTTAAAATCACCATGCAATTCAGCAGAAGTTTGTATAAACCCTGAAGATGTAGTCACAGTCAGTTTGAAACACACGCACATACTTAAAACACTGCACGATATTAAGTGCTTGCAATGGTGCTGCTGATGATTTACTCTTCTGGGATATGATGGTGTGTCACTGGGCAAGTAGTCTCCAGCATTTCAAAGGATCACAGTGCCTTTATCTTCACATTCAAGCATTTAAAAGAGTGAAGATAAAGACAGTATGATATTCCAATATATCAGGCACTTCTTGCCCAGTGGCATAGCATCACATCCCACACAACTTGAACCTTCCACACACACACACACACACACACACCCATCCTGCTAAACCCTGACAGACCTCTCACAACTCCTACACATTCCTCTCACACCACTTAGTTTTTTCTCAATTCTGCATACGTTTTAGGAATGCACACAAACTGTAACACTCTTCAGACTTAATGCTTCAAACTACAGTTTAATGAAATTCAAAATTATTCACACCAAAAAGAAAGTTCTATCTTCTCATTATTTGCAGTTTTCCACCATGAAATTAAAAAAAAAAATTCTACCAAACTGTGTTTGCTCTCACAAACAAGTTCATGACTTGCAAAGAAGGCAAAAGCTTTCTAATTTTGGTACTAACCTTCCCTGAATTTGTCCTTGCAAGACCAAATTCTTTTCCTGCTGCTATTACAAGTGTCTCTTCATCATACCCAGTATGAATAGTGTGGATATTGGCATCTTCATCAAATGATGCAGTTCCAAAAACATCCAAACATTTTCTTGCTAATTTCAGTGGTAACTCATTTACAGACACAACAGGCCTGCTTGCAGGATTCACCATCCGAACAACAAATCCATCCTGCAAGGAAACGCAGAATGCGATAACTGAAAGATGTATGAACTGTAATTAGTCCATGCAATACAAAATTATTTATTAGGTCAAGGAATTGTTATTCACACCATGCATGTGCTTGCAATGAACACATCAGAAAAACAATGCACTTAATAACGTATAACTTACGACAAATACTAATCTCCTACATGTTTCAGCACCAAGGTACCATCCTCAGAGTCTTCCATGTCAAAGGAATACGATCCAACTTGCCAATCAATCGATGCACACCTAAATTAGCGGGTTGGATCGTATTCCTTTGATATGAACAACTCCCTGAGGATGGCACTCCCGAACCAAAACATGTAGGAGATTATGAGGGGGTGCTGATAAGTCCTTAGCCTGACCAGGAAGGAAACAAGCTACAGCGACCAAACTTGGCATTTATTCAACATACTCCCCACAAAGCTAAATACACTTCTTGGCCCATTGCTCTAACTTTTGCAAGCCACTCAAAAAAAATTCAGAAGGTTGTTCATCCAACCAGGTCTCTGCAGCAGCAATGGCCTCCACATCAAACAAAAAATGGCAACCCTTCAATTGTTTTTTCAGTCCTGGGAACAGGTGGTAGTCCAACAGGGCCAGGTCCGGAGAATAGGATGTGTGATCTTCTGAGCTGCAAGTGCCCAGTGAGCCAGGGCACTGTCATGCAGAAAGAAGACCCCTTTGGTGACCTTCCCACAGCATTTTTCCTTCAAAATGTCCTTCAATTGCACCAGCAGAGATAAGTAATATTCTGCGTTG